>Ga0208646_1000922_pt1 | contig 16096 bp, 11 predicted proteins | sample AntAceMetag02UK8_FD_184762 | JGI IMG/M metagenome (GOLD analysis project Ga0208646, IMG submission 184762) | Saline lake microbial communities from Ace Lake, Antarctica - Antarctic Ace Lake Metagenome 02UK8 (SPAdes) (version 2) | ecosystem: Environmental > Aquatic > Non-marine Saline and... | reverse complement strand
ATGCAATGGACTAACATAGAGGATTATATAAATGCAAGAACCAACTAGACTAACTGGCGTTGTTCCCAAAGGATGGGGATACGAATTAATTTGGGCAACCAATGACAAATACTGCGGCAAGATTATGTATTTTGAAAAAGCAAATGCAAAATTTAGTATGCACTTTCATAGAGAAAAAGACGAAACTTGGTTTGTAAATAGTGGACGATTTAAGGTGCGCTGGATTGACACAAAGACTGCTGTACTTTATGAAAAAGAATTAAAAGAAGGCGATGTGTGGCATAATCCGCCATTACAGCCGCATCAATTAATATGTCTACAAGAAGGTTCAAGTATTACCGAAGTTAGCACTGCTGATAGCGTAGAAGATAATTATCGAGTTGCACCTGGAGATAGTCAAACTACCTTAGAAAATACTAATAATGTCTAATGTTTATACTTGGGGATCGACAACTGAACATCGTACTGTAGTTTCTTATGATGTTATGCAAAGTTACAACTATGTTGCTCCTAAATGTGTAATTGGTCTTGACAGAGACGGTGTTATTAATGTTGATCGCGGAACGTACACTTGGAAAGGTACTGACTTTGAGCCTATACCTAATAGTTTAGAAGCAATTGCTAAATTACGAAGGATGGGCTACGGTATTGCTATTATTACTAATCAAGGCGGCATAGAAAAAGGACTATTTACTGAACAAGACGTAGATGCATTGCATATGTACATGTTAGAATTGCTGGGATCTGCAGGTTGTCCCAGCATTGATGCTATCTATTATAGTGCTAGTAGTCATAAGAGTGATATGTATGCAAAGCCTAATACTGGTATGTTTAAGCGTTGCGAGAAAGAACACAAACATAAAAATATAAAGTTCAATCGAGGATATTATGTTGGTGATAAAATGAGCGACCTAAAGGCTGCTTATAAAATAGGTGCAATACCTGTATTAGTACGTACTGGATATGGTTTAGAAACTGAGTTAGCACTAAAGAAATTTACCTACCGCAATATAAGAGCTAAAACCATAGTGTTTGATGATCTTAGCTCTTTTGCAGACTATATCGAAACTCTTTAAGCTTGTGCTTCGCCCCACCTTAGAATGATATTAGAAGTAATATCTATTCCACTAACCTTATAAACATTAATTGCTAGTACATCAGGTCCATTAGGATATGTTCCTCTGCCGCCTAGTGGAGTGTTAGTAAGTTCTTTCAACGCTGACAAGTCCAGAGTTGATCTTTCTCCAGGAACAGCAATAAACGAGAATACAGTTTCGCCTGGTTGTGCATACGGAGGTTGCACAAAACTAAATGTAATTGTTCCAGTTCCTTGTGCTAGTGTTCCATTAAAACTGTTGTTAAACTGTACTTCATAATAACTATTTCCGCCCCAGTCTTTTAATGTTACACTGTTAACCTGTGTATTGGCCGGAACAGTAATGCCTCCTGATCCGCCAGTAATTGCTGTTCCTGATTTTGGTGCAGCTGAGTCAAAACTTGTAACGTCAAAATATGCAAAGTTTCTATTTGTTAATTCTGTATTAAAAGTAACTGTGAATGCATCTGTTGTATTGGCACTAATACTTTGTATAGTATTTCGACTTAGGTAAAAGTAGCCATAGTTGTCGCCGTTGTTTGGACTAATATAACCACCTGTAATAGTAGTACCAGCTGCAAACATAGTTCCTGTTATGGGTCTTCCTATTACAAAGTTTGTATCGTTGCTTCCAAATGTTGCTCTATAATCGTTAGCACTTACCCAAATAAAGCTTGAATTACTTCGGCTATATAATCCACTATTTAATTGTGCCGTCATATTTGCGCGAGCAGTTACATTTTCCGTTGTTGCTGCTACGCCTGTACTCCACACAACACTACCACCTGAAGCAAGTTCAGCAAAGCTAGGTTGTCCACCTTGTGCAACTCCGCTTAGTCCTGACCAACCAACATCATTTGGATTTAGAGGGTAATTTTGAGGATTGAGCACACCTTCAACAACAATACCGCCTATGCCCGTATCTGAAGTAATTTCAAGACCTTGTAATAGCAACTGTGCACGATTTAGTAGTTCTCTTTCGCCTAAGTCTCCAGTTAGCGCATTTGATACACTTGGTGCAAGTCTAATCATAAATGCAGTTTGTTTAGTAGTACTAACTTCAATGCCAGTTTCTGCGTATGAGAAAATGTAACCTCGATCTTCGTCAAAGCCGCCATCAGTAATAAACGCACTACCCCAGTGGCTAATTAACGGAGTAATAGTTTGCGATATTAATATAACGCCAGTTCTATCTGTGTGTGTTGCTGCTGTGCCAGCAGTATAACTACGTTGGGAGCCAGCTTGAAAATTAACAAATGTTGCGCCTCGAGTCAGTCCAGATAGCGTATTTCCACTTCTTGCAGTGAATGTTATAATTTCGTTATCTATATATAATGTGCCTGCTGTTGGGAAGAAACTACCGTCTTCTAGGGTAAGTGTTGTTTGACTAGTATCCATTGCACTTGCTAATTTTCCGCTGGGCCCTTCGTTAGTAACTTCGTAACGCACAGGCAAGTTACCTGATCTCATAAACGCTTCAGTGTTTACGTTTGAGTTACGCATTCTGTGTGCAAACACAAAGTTACCATTTGATCCACGAAGCATAAAGTCAATAAAACCAGCACCGTACCAGCTGTATTGAATACCGATCATTTGCATTTTAGCAATGTCAATATCGTATCCACTAGGTCCAGTTCCATCTAATCTATCTAAATTAAACTCACTTTGTTTTACTTTTTTATCAACAATCAAGTTAGCCTTTGCACCCGAAATATCTACTACACCGCGCCAATCAGGAGTAACTGTTATTTCTGTTTGACTGTTAACGTGACTTACAACATGCGTCATACCTTTGATGATAATTCTGTCGCCTGCTTTTAACTGATCTGTAAATCTAGTGTTTGTACCTGTTATTAAATTATTATCCACCGCTAATGCAATAGTTCCTGCAAGCTGTCTAGTACCTGTACGCTGGTTAACACTAATATTAGTACCATCGTATTCCCAGAAGATTCCGTTTTGATCATCAAATATTCCTGAACGCACAGTTGCACCGTGCCACGCAACAACACTCATTTGTGATCCAAAACCTAGTATAGCATCGGTTGAACCTAGTCTACGTTGTGAACGTATCTTAAATGTGCGTTCGTCGACTACTTCTTCTACAGTATAATCAAACGTCGGTGGCACAGCAGTTTCGGCGCCACTATTATATCCCGGAGTTTCAACACCTAGAATCCTAATGATGCCGCCTTCTTGTACGCCGTGATCGTTGTCGTCAGTTACAACAGTAATTAAACTTCCTACTTCTACACTTTCAGCAGTTAGACTACGTAGGTCGTAGCTAGGTGCAAATAGAGCACCAGTTGTGTACATAATACCTTTACCTGATTGGTAACGAATATACTTTTTACTTTGACGTATTGCTTGTGCGCCGTGTTGTGGGCCGCCAGTTCCTAGTTGCACGCCGCCATCAAACGGTCTATGGACAAAGAAGCTGTCTGGTCTTGGATATACCTGGCCTATTATATTGTCATCTACAGTATCGATTGATCCCGGAGCTCTTACTTGGAACCTTAATGTGTTAACAGCAGGAATATCTGTAGCAATGTATGATCCTGCGATTAAATTATGATTATTAACTCCGTCATCTGAATCTATGCTAGTAATAAAGGTATTTCCTGGCACTAACCCGTGAGCATTAGCAAATGTAGCTTCAATTGTAGCAAGAGCACTGTATGTTATATTACTATCTTTTGTAATTATTCCTGTCGTACTTTCTGACATTGTTACAGTTGATATTAAGTCAAAATTACTTCCGTATTCAGCAGCAGTATAGGTATATGTCAATGTTTCTATTGTGCCGCCAATTCCTACTGTTGTTACTGTTGCTAAAATATCATTAAGTAGCGATACGCCGTCTAATAATGTTCCTGATATAATAATTCGATCACCGGCTTTATAGCCACTTCCTGGTATTGTTACACTAACAGTGTCATATGCTGCAAAATTTTTGTTAACACTAAATGTTGCAGATGTTCCTATCGGTAACTCATTTGCGCCATTGCTGGATGTATATGTTCCGCTAGGCGTAGCAGGAGTGCCTGAGCTACTAACTGTACTAATTGCACCAGTTGAAATTGCATCAACTGCATTGATTGTAATGCTTAAATTATTTGTAGGAGATGTCCCAGAAAGTATTGTTCCTGGTACTGTAAGTATTTGATCTGCTCCGTACCCTGCACCGGCTGTATTAATAGATACATTATAAGTGCCACCGCTTATTGATATGTCGAAGGTTGCTGCTGTTCCAATGCGATTTGAACCTTGTGCGGCAGATATGCTTCCTGATGTTGACGCGGTGCCTGTTACTGTAAATGCTGTTATGTTTCCTGTTCCGCCGACATTGTCAACTGTAATTGTAAGATCATTAGCAGGCGTAGTACCATTAAGAGAAGTACCTAGTACTGTTATAGTTTCAGTTGGTAGATAATCGGTTCCAGCAACGTCTATCGTAACTCCATAGACTCCTGCAGCAGAGTCTATCGTAAATACTATTCCCGAACCAGATGCACTAGTAGTAGTAAATCCTGTTAGTCCTGACGAATACGTATTAATTACAGGCGCTGGATTTCCTGAATAACTTAAACTAGTTATTGCACCAGTACCGTCTACACTATCAACTGTTATGTATAGATCATGAACACCATCTGCTCCGCCGATGTCACTGCCTGCGATTACAATTACATCATTTACTATATAATCTGTCGAGCTGTCTGATGTATCTATAGCGGTGCCTGTTATACTTAATGTTAAAATTTCACCGCTAACTCCAATAGTGTCAATAGTTACAATAGCATCATTTGCAGGTGTTGTACCGCCTAATTCAGTTCCAAGAATCGTAAACGTTTCTGTTGCATCATAATCCTGTCCGTCGTTAATTATACTAATACTGTATACATCTAATGTTCGAGTTATTTCAAATTCTGCGCCAAGGCCCGCGGCGCCATTATACGAAGCTGTTGGAGTATTGTATACAACAGTTCCAGTTGAAGAAACTACACTTGTATATGCTCCTGCATTAAACGCCAAATCAAATCGTGCGCCGGCGCCGAGCCCTCCTGAATAAGTTGCAGTGACTGCTGTTAATGAAAGTGTACCGTCCCAGTGCGCACCGGTGAATGTTATACCGGTAATTCCGCCAGACAGATTAACACTAGTAACATTTATAGTAAGATTATTAGTTACAGATTGGCCGCCGATGATAATACCATCTATAATAACTCTATCGCCAACTTTATAGCCAGTACCGGCATTATTAATTACAACACCATAATCACGAGAAGGATTATTAGTAAGTGTAACATCAAAGGTTGCGTCAATTCCGACTACAGTATCGTTTGATCCTGATATTCCTGAATATAATTTTTTATTAGGAATTAACTCTGATGTAAAATTATTACTAAATTCAATATATGTTGGTTGTATATTATTAACAGTAATAGCAGAACCGTCGCCACGATTAACAGCTAGATTATTAACTATTCCAACAGTTGATTCGAGATATACTCTATTTTCACCAATTGCAACATTGTCGGTTATTATTGGTGTGATGTATGTTCCGCCTCCTGCACTGGTATCGTTAATACCAGTTACTTGTGATCCGAGTGGTATATTTGCATTCGACAATGGTGATCCAGTTTCTGGAGCTAGTCCGTCAAACGGAATAATAGTCGATCCGGCTGCAATTGCTAATTCAGCAGTCATTGTGCCAGCGCTGCCGTTACTTGCAATTACAAATTCCGGATTGCCAATTGTTGCTCCTGTGTAAAAGCCTGCTTGTCTTAGTTGTGTGTATGTTGTCGACAACACTGTTGGATTAACTGTACCGACCTTAGATTTTGCATAAAACGTAAAAGTGTTAGATGTTGGTACTTCAACAATTACAAAACTACCTTCAGCTCTTGCTGCGCCGGCAACTGAATCTTCTAGTGCTTTAATTGTAATTGGTGTTCCTGCTGTAAATCCGTGTGCTCCGGTAGTTGTAACAGTAATTAAAGATTGACCAATACCTTCTGTGCCAGCACTGGCATCAGATACAACACTTATAACACTAGTGTCAGTGCCTGGTATTTCGTATACACTAGGATATCCTCGCATTGTTGCAATTGCTGCCCATTTTGTAGGCTGTAGGCCATATTCAAAGTCAGCATCTAGCATCGAAACTGGCATTGCTGCACGAGGACGCTCAATAGCATCTGTACCAAAATCAAACGGTCGTGTTCTAACTTCTTTTTCTTCTACAAAGATTTGAATGTCATCTGCACTGCTGTGAGCACTACTATTGTAATTTAGTTTAACAATAGTTAAGCCGTCGGTTGTTTGTAAAAATTTAGGAAAATCAGGATCAATTGAAATACCGTTTGTAATAATTTCAACAGAACCGCCTGTACTTAGATTAGTAAAGTTATACATAACTTCACTTCGTGTACTGTTGGTAATTAATAATAGTTCATCAATGCTGTACTTGCCTTGGAATTTAACAGTAGATATACCAGTTTCAACAAGCTTAGGTAATGCATTAAGTCCATTTGATATAACGTCTACTGTATTAAATGCCAGTGTATTAATTTTAGCAGTAGGACCTGCTGTTATTGAATTGGTAACAGCACTAGAAAAAGTATATACACTAGTATCAGAACTTATTCCTACATTAGCAGTAATTGTAGTCGACGTAACTGCGGTAATAGCAATCGGGGCATAATAATAAGGATCTTTACCTTTGGCATTTGGTGCGCCACTTGCCCGCGGATATGGATGAAGTGTTGCGTTGCCATCTAATGCACAAGTAAACGTTATGCCGCCTGGTGCAATGTGTATTTCATCTCCTACTGCAAGACTATGTGTGCCTATTGTCACAGTCATATCTCCAGAGGTAGGAGTATACGTTGCGCCTGTAGGTGTAAACTGTGCAGCGGTTTCACTTGCTGCGCCTGTTACAGTTTGTGCAACTTGTGTATTTGATGCACTGTATGCAACTTGCGCAAGTATGTTGTTTTTAATTAGATTGCCAATAAATGTATGAGTTTGTATTTCTGGCTGCCGATCTCCATCAACTTGTGCAACTCCTTGATCCCAGTAATATTTTACAGTATTGTAGAGTTTTTCATTGCCGCCGTATCTTAAATCATTTAAGTATGCATCAATTATATACCCAACGTCTCTTTCACATTTTGCTTGATTATATGTATATCCCACAAACCCAGCAGCCCCTGCTGATACTTGATCTGCAATCCATGCTGTAGATTCTTTTTGTATAAATGCCTTGTTGGCATTTAATAGGCTATAGGCGTTTGGATATAAATTTCCAGTTGCACCAATTCCGGGTTTGAATACGTAATTTTTTATCTGTGTCTTTGCCATATTTTATAATCCAAATGCTATCGATAACGCTAATGCAGTACTATCTACATATTGCCTATTTGCTATACTAGAGTCTGTAGTAGGCAAATTTTCAACAGATGCTGATGTAAATGATGCTGTGCTCGGAATCGTTGTTCCAATTGTTGTGTTATTTATAGTAGTGTCAACTACTGGAACTGTAGATCCTGTAGATTTTACTATGCCTAACGTATCACCGTCTATTTTTACTACAATTTGATTTGCAGCTTCTAATTCTAAATTTGTAGAAGAACTAATTGTAGTTATACCAATACCGTCGATATTTAGTGTACCGCCTACATACAAATCGCCTGCAATTCCTACTCCGCCTGCGACAATAAGTGCGCCTGTAGTTGAGCTTGTAGATATAGTATTATTAGTAATATCAACTTCACTAAATGCACTAGGAGCATTTGACACATTAATAGTACCAAAAATTGTTCCATCTGCATTAGCATAATAAAGTGTATCAGGCGCAGATACCGGAACTGTCCATGTTAGTCTACCAGTTTGTTGGCCTTGGGCTAAATCGCCTGCACTGCCGCCCACATAAACTAATCCATTGCTGTAAAATGTTGTTTTATCAGCAACAACTATATTAAATGTTAGGGTAGTTAATGATACGTCAATAAGTACTGTTTTTCCTCGAAACACATTAATTGCAGGATTGTCTGTTGCACTACCTAAAGTTCTAAAATTTCCAGTAGAATCACTAAATGTAAAATCTGAAGGAAGTCCGGGATCAACTTCTGCTTCGTTAATCAATGATATAGATTTTGCAGATATGTTGCCTTGGTTGTCGACAATAAATCCGGCACTCTTAAATCCAAATTTTGATTCAAATGGTGAATTAATTACTGCCATTGTTAGTCTCCTATATGTTATTTATCAGATAACAAAGTTAGACTACAAGCGGTGTTTGGGTGTGAAAATACTGAGCAGTGTATATTACCTTTGTTCCAGTAAAATCTGTTGCAGGAACTAATGCTTGATCTATAATAGGATTTAATATAACGTCTACATAACTATCATTAACAGTTGCACTTATATCTATAATATCATTTAGTGTGTTGTTTCTTGCATATACTAAAATACTTGCATAGTCTCTTGTTGCAGTAATCAATACTTTAATAATTTCTTTATTGTTTGTATCAAAGTCTGCGCTTATTGTGTATTCTACACTAGAAAAATCACCTACATGCCATCTATCTAGAAGTGTATCTGTGTAGACTTGTTTCCAGGGACCGTTGTAACTGGTCCCTGAATTGTTCTTAAACAATAATGTATTTTTTAATCCGGCTGTTAAATATTTTGTTAAGTTTTGCATTAGATGCCCCTATTTGTAATATTTATCAGTTTTTCACAGTAATTAACTTATTGTATTCAGGAAGATAAAGATACTCGATTTTGCTATGTGCTAAAGTACGTAATGCATCATCAAGTGTTTCAACAAGAGGTTCGCCTCCGAGATTAAAACTTGTATTAAAAATAATAGGAACTCCTGTACGTTCTTTAAACTTCTTAATAATTTTGTAGTATAACGGGTTATCTTGTTGGTTTACTGTTTGGATACGACATGTTTCATCTACGTGTATAATTGCAGGAATCTTTCCTGCAATACCTGGTTGACAATTTACAGCATACATCATATGCGGACTGTCTGCCATACCTCTTAGATCAAACCATTCGTGTACATCTTCTTGTAAAATACTTCCTGCAAACGGTCTGAAGTACTCGCGATTTTTGATCTGGTTAACGAAGTCTTTGCCATCTTCAAATGTAGGGTCAAACATTAAACTACGATTGCCTAACGCCCGCGGACCAGCTTCTGAACGTCCTTGAAAGTTAGCAACAATATTTTTACTTGTCATTAAATTAACTACATCATCGTCTGTGGCATCTTTAATTTCTGCATTATATTTTTTAGCTATATTGTTAATTTCATTAATTGTGTAATTATATTCAAATCCTAGATAAATTTCACGTCCGTTTAACTTATCCGATATATCAGTTAAAGAATGAAATCCAAATAGTGCTACACCAATTGCTGTTCCGCCGTCATTTGAAACGGGCTCAACATACAATTCGATTTCTTCTTGATTTAATCGATTTAAAAAATAATAATTAGCAACACAGTTAAGTGCATATCCCCCAGATAGCACTACTTTTTTCTTTCCAGACATTTCTACAGCTTTGAGTATAAGATTTAAAACTTGCTCTTGTGTTTCGGTCTGCACTGCATATGCAAGATCTCTACGATTTTGTTCTAATGTAACATCATTAAAATTATCCAGCTCAGTGTTTAACTCGTCAAATAACTGTGCATTTACAAATGCGCCTCGAGGATAATTTGGAACAATAACATTTGGATCAGACATTTCATACTCACCAATCTTTCTAAACAATGACGGTATTTTATTGTTAGGTTTGCCATACGGAAATAATCCCATAGTTTTTCCTGCTTCAATTTCTTGAAATCCGCAATACTTTGTAACTGCTTCGTATGTTTTAGTAATACCTGCATTTCTTGATAATATTCCGTGATAGACATTGTTTGTCTCGCCGTATAAATATTCTGCTTGTTTTTCCTTGTTAATAGTCGTTAATACTGTATTTTTTGTTGCAGAATGCTTATACAAATGGTTAAATGTCGCCGGATATTTACAATCTAAAATTGATTCAACTTCCCATGTCGATATTCTTTCAAATTCGTGTAGATTAAATCGTGGATCAATGCAAAAATCTTCAGCTATTTCGGATCCACACCCGTCGACTACTACTGCTACAGCATCGTCAAATCCAGATCGATAAAATGCACACGCTGCGTGTATTTTATGATGCTGATGACTAAGATCATGCACTTGAGGATGATTATGAGGATCAGCATGTTGATCAATTAATCCTAACTTTCGGGCTAGGCCAATATACATATTATCACCACTAAAATCAGTAGTGCCAGACGTGTGCATTCCTTGAGTATGGACAATAAACATGTAATCAACTTTATCTGTATACTCTTTTACTTTTACCATTGCAGCAAACGGGCTACCATCGTATTTTTTTCTACTAAGGCGTTCTTCCTCAATTGCAAATACAATCTTGCCGTTTTTTAATAGACATGCGCCCGAGTTATGACCTCGAGAAATGCCTAATACCCAAAGATCTTTTTTTATTTCATTCATATTATATTCCGTTTAAAATTGTATCTGCTATTTGTTTGATTTGAGTGTCAGTTAAATTCATCGTTGATTCGTTTTTTCTATCTGCACATTCGTCCACAATGATGCGGATCGGACTATACTCTTTTTTGTCTTTATTAAAATCAAAAATATTAAACTGTTTATTATTAGGATAAGATACGTTTTCAGCAAATGTCGATCCTAATACTACATAAGTATTTTTATTGAAAGAATGAGCAATATGTTGTCCTATCGAATCGCAGCCTACAAATGCATCAACAGCATTTATCATCCCAAACCATTTTCTTAGATTTGCATTTTCGATAAAAAATGTTTCTTGTTTGCAGCCGTACGGTTGAAAATTTATATTAAATTCATTCATTAACAACACAGAGCACCTGTGCTCAATTTGTTTTATTAACTTTGCAGCTGATTCAATAGTAAATGATCTTCCAGTAGAATCAACTGGACCGCTAGGAGTTTCTATAGCATTTAATGTAATTCCTTTGCCAAACGGTTGAAACATTATCAAAGGTTTATTGTGTTTATTTCTCATATCCTTGGCAATATTAAACGCTGTAAATTTTTCTTCGTTATTTAAATATATCGATGCCGCCGACAACTCGCTATCTAAAGTTCCGTTAATTTCAATATCAAACGCTTGTGAAATATTGCATTTTTGATTATAATATTCCCACACGTAGTAAGGCTCAGGTGCAACTATGTTTCTATTTTTTAATTTATCTTTAAATAAGTGAGGTAAATTTGACGGATATGACCTAGCATGTAATGCTGGATGTCCCGAAAATGCTTCATATGCAAATTCTGAAAATATTACAAAATCATCATCTGGATTGCTTTTGAGATATTTTTCTAATGCCGGAATAGCACACACAACTCTTCCAATTCCGCCATTAATGTAAAATGCTGTACTACGTTCTTTATTGTTTATTTTTTTCATAATGTTAACTCATTTAATGTTGATGCTGATCCAAAATTTCCCTTTACAAAGACGTTAAAGGATAAACTTATTCTATTTCTATCTGAATTATTAGGACTTACTTCATGCAATGTAGTTGAAGGGAAATATATAATACTATTAGTTTTTACAGGAACAGTCCATGCATTTGAGTTAGTTATATTATAATCAGTAACATTAATTTCTAATGTAGAATTATTTGTAACCGCAGTATTAGTAGTATGAGAAACAAACATTATATTATCAGTTTCTACTGTATCTATATAATACACTCCGCTAATAATAGAGTTAGCATGGTGGTGTCGATGGTGACTAGATCCTGGCGGATTAAAATTTAGCCAAGATTGCGTAAGATAAAATTCATGTTTTAAATCTATGCATAATACATTATTAACGTATTCGTTAAGACCAGACATAATTCTACTTCGAATTACACTATAAGATTCCAAATCTAACACATTATTTTTATTTGATGTAAGATTCCCGCCAATGTTCTCACGAGTATCTAATTGTTCAGATGTTGTGTTGTGTATATCGGATATAGTCGAATATTCATTATAGATAAAAACTGGGGTACTAAACAGTAATAACGTAGCATCTTGTAATTTATTTTGACTCATTATTTTTCCTTTAGTTATCGATTGTTTGGATTCGAATATTTCCAGAAACACTTATTCTATAATCATCCGAAGTATAAAACGGATACACGCAATGATGCAATCCGGCAGGAAACATTAAAATAGTTCCTTCCCATGTTTTATCAACTGGTACCGGTGATGATTGGATCCTTCCTAGTATGTCATTATAAACAAAAGTAAATTTTGAAGTATATGCGCTCGACCTGTCTGCTTCAGTTTCTCCTGAAATAGGAGGAAAATAGCTTTCTTCATTTTTTAATTCATACGGTATGTTTATCCAAATGACAAAACTTAAAACTCCTGAATGAAGATGTATAGGGTTAAATTCATATTTTTTTTGTTTGTTAACCCATAAACTATCAAGGATTAATTTATAATTTTTACATTTTGAAACTTCTTCAAATGTTTCAAGATACCCCGGATTATTAATTTGCCAAGTGTTAGCCATTGCTATCAAGAAATCAGACATGTTATCTTTAATGTGATTTAAAGAATATTCCTCTTGCATATGACCTAACAATTTATCGTTAAATTTTTCACCAGAATCAGACATGTTGTCTATAGTAATTTTTAAATTTTTAAAAAGATCAAACGGAAGTTTAGATTCTAATACACCGAGATTAGTAAGTACCTTTAACGATGCTGTTGTGCTGCTCATTTATTTATGTATCCTTATTATTATATATATGCTGAGACAACCAATCATGTGCACTAAGTTGATTTTCTACTGCGTCTTTCCACTGGCTCATTTTGTTATGTCTATCGTATAAAAATTGGTCACAAAGCTCACGGAGATTTACTTGCATTCCTAATTCTTGCTTTGCAATATCTATTTCATTATATACAGTATAATTCATACCATTAGCTATACAAACTATACCACCTTTCCCAGAATGTTTAAGAGTAGATGTTTTCTTTATGTATAAGTCGTTGAACCCACTATTGCTGTTTTCTAAATCTAAATCATAAACCCTTGCTCTATTTTTATTCCAGTAATCAGAATCGCTTCTTATACTTAATGCGTAGTGCAATGCAACAAATTCTGCAAAGTTATGATAAAATTTTCGTGTACGTGCGTTGTATACATCACGATCGAATTGGTTAACTACAGGACGATCTACATGTCGACAAAATTCTAATATAAATTCGTGTACACTTAACAATCCATTGCTTTCTAAAGGTTCGATAAATGCAGCAGCCAATCCAATACCTAACACATTTTTAACCCATGTGCGCTCGTATATGCCTGTTTTAAAGTTAATGTGTTTAAAATTAAGATCATTAGTAACTCTATTAGGATTATGTAATGTCATTTTATCTGAATTAAGGTGATTTTTAAATTCTTGTAGAGCATCTTCATCTGATATAAATTCGTCTGAATATACATACCCTGTGCCTATTCTAGACCATAAAGGAATATTCCAGACCCATCCATTAGTTAATGCAGTACAATTTGTATATACTTCTAGTTCTTTTTCTTTATCAGTATATGGTACTTGTACTGCCCAAGCCTTGTTGTTTGGTAAAATATCTCTATAAGATACAAACGGTTCCTTTAATGCTTTGCCTAATAGTAAACTTTCAAATCCAGTGCAATCTACATAAAGGTCTGCATGTAACTCAGTGCCGTCTTCGAGTATTATTTTAGAGATGCCAGTATCGTTAGTAGGTGTATCTTTAACTGTGCCAACTATATGATTAACACCTCGTGGTATACAGTAACGTTCTTTAAGATATTTTCCAAATAGTAAAGAATCAAAATGAAAAGCTGTATTGTAATTAAATCTAAAATTATCAAGTTTTCCGTCGGTATTAGTTGATATTTTGTTTTCATTTACTAATGCCATTACAGACCAAAAATTTTCAGCAAAATCACTAGAGTGTGTTTCAGGGTAATAAGCTTTTTTTAATTGCCAATGATTATAATTGATATCTTCAGTTTCTACTGGATCTCCAAAGGGGTAATGAAACCCGCCGTAGTCTTTATCATAAAAATCAGTAAATTTAATACTAAGCTTATATGTACCGTTTGTGTGTTGAATAAAATCTTTATCGTCTATTCCGAGATATGCTGTCCAGTCTCGTATAAATGCTAATGTGCTCTCGCCTACGCCGATTTTTGGAATATCAGCACTTTCGACTAAAGTAATGGCTGCATTGGGAAATTTTCTAATTAATGTTGATGCTGCCATCCATCCGGCGGACCCGCCGCCAACTATTAATATACTATCAAACGCCATAATAATACCTCCTATAGTGTATTTAATTACAAAACTATAGGAAGCGTTATCAATGTGGATTATATATTAGTCGGTAGGATCTGGGAGCGGCTCGCCCGGATCTGGAATTTCTACACCTGGTTGCAAAGGCCAAACAACCTCATCGGCAGATGATATTGTGTCCCAGTCTATTGTGCCAGGTAAGTCTCTCAACAATGTTCTATAATCTCTCCAAGCTGTCTTTAATTCATCAGACAATGGAGAATCAGCTGATTGTGTCCAATCGCTCTGATATAATATAGTTTGACGTTTTAATTCCATAAACCTAAATTTCTTTTCTTCAACAGAAACATTTACTTCATTCCACTCTTGGGTAAACACTCCGTCTTCATCTTTTACAATGTCGCCCGGTTCTATATCTACGTCAGTATCTCCGTTGACAATATTTCTTATTGAATCCCATACTGGAGCAAACCCTTTAGCACGGACTTCTTCTTCAGTAAAGTTCCAAGTTTCTTTCATTATGTAAAATATATTATCATTAGTAATCAATGCATTATCGACCATATTTCCAGTTTCATCTATTCTTACATAGTGTACATTTTGTAAATTCATTTTGTAGATCCTTTGTCTATTATAAGTTGTGTGTGTTAGTACAGGGCCAGCTTCTGCCTGTGCCCCAGATAATTCTTACAACACCAGGGCCGCCCCAGCCGCCGCCGGTGCTGGTGCCGCCGCCTCCGCCTCCGCCTCCGAATAACCCGCCACAGGCCCAGCCGTTACCGTATGGATTTGAATATGGTTCGCCTGGTTTACCACAGTTGCCGCCTGAGCCACCTTGTCCTGCGCCGCCACTAGTACCGTGGCCAGTAGCGCCGTGTCCGCACTTGCCGCAACTTTCGCCATACGGTCCGCCACTTGCATAACAACACATTCCACAACTACCGGTGCCGCCGCCGCCGCCGGTTCCGTGGGTAGAACTATAATAAGCTGTGGCACTGCCTCCACCACCACCACAGCCTCTATATCCACTTAAACTGGAATTTCCAGGTGCGCCGCCACAATAGCCAGCGGCGCCGCCGCCACCGCCTGCAGTGCTGGTACGAGCTACCATTCCATAACTACCACAACATGTCCCAGCGCCGCCGTTAGGGCCGCTGAAAGTAAAGCATCCGCCGTAGCATCCGCAACATCCGCCACAAGCGATCATGCCTGGCCAACATGAACATCCGCCTTGAGTGCCGCTCCAACAGCCGCCTCTGCCTACTCGAATACAGTATGAGGATCCTGGCGTTACTGGAATATTATTTGCCCACACGCTGCCACCGCCGTGTCCACCGCAAACTGCCCAAGCACGACATCCGCCGCCGCCGGCGCCTATTGCTAACACATTAACACTAGTTACTCCTTCTGGTGCTACCCATGTATAACTACATGTGCCTCCGTTTTGACCATATGCACCTTCATATTGTTGTTGGCCTTCTATAGAACGGAAACGGAATGACTTGCTAAATGCTGTTGTTCTAAAAGAGCCAGCCGGCATCGATGCATTACGAACACCTAGTGTAAAGTTGTATACAGTAGTAGTATTATCTGCTGCTTTA
>Ga0208646_1000912_pt1 | contig 16234 bp, 12 predicted proteins | sample AntAceMetag02UK8_FD_184762 | JGI IMG/M metagenome (GOLD analysis project Ga0208646, IMG submission 184762) | Saline lake microbial communities from Ace Lake, Antarctica - Antarctic Ace Lake Metagenome 02UK8 (SPAdes) (version 2) | ecosystem: Environmental > Aquatic > Non-marine Saline and... | reverse complement strand
ACAACGAATGAAATTTTAGCATTTCAAACCACCCTGAATCACTTTAAACGTACTTTTGTCTCGAAAAATAAATTGAAATAATCTATTTTATCCGATTTATGGGGGCTCAATTTTCAAGTTGGGTTAATTTGTCTAATTATTTCTTGGGTTACATGTAGTCGTGTTTCAAAATTCTCAGTTAGCCGTGCTAAAAGTGTAGATTCTGAACATGTAACAATAAGTAATCCCTGTTCTTACAAGTATCCCAAAGGGTAACTTAAAAGTGCTATTAAAAGAAGGAATAGTAAATGAGCAAAAGGATTCTTTATCTTCAAGCACGAGAAACTATGCCGAGCAAGGTATTGCTTAGAGTCGCAATACACTGCCCATGGAACCGTGTCAAGGACACTGGTTTTTTCTTAATAATGCTTCCTTTCTTATTGAAGGATAGATTTATAGTACTCCTTTATTTGGGATAGGTCAATTTCATTTAAAAAGGAGGAATAACTCAAATAGGATAACAAAAAGCGCTTATCCTTAATCCACGCAGGAACAAACATCGGTTTTTGAATTAAACCCATTTTTGACAATGCTTTTATTGCAGGCAAATCAGAGATATCCATTTTTCCTGTGAACAATAAATCCAAATATTCCAATTTTCCACTTGTGATAGCCACTCTCAAAAAATTATGGACTAGAAGGAGCCCTTCGAGGTAAACAATATCTTTTGTAAAAGGAGCTTTTCCGGTAACCAACCCTCCTCTAAATACACGCTTTGCATTTTCAAAAGATTGATCTTTGCTATTCGTTTTCTCTAAAAAATGTCTATAAACATCAATAAAGTTTGCCCCATCGATTGCCATCTGAATCGCAATGACTCGATCGGAGAGCCGTCGAGTCCTATCTAAATCTATCGTCCCGGTAATGTATTCCGCAAAAATGGCCAATCCTTCCTGCGTTTTTGTCGCTCCGGAATGTCCTTCTCCCAAAATTTTCATGAAGGGTTGCTCATGACCATTAAGCGAGGTTGCTACATGGACAAATAACTCATGTTGAATTAGTTGATCTACATCTTTGTCTGTAAAACAAGCAGTAGGTTTTATAAAGACACGCCTTCTTCCAGCCAAGGCATTTGATGCAATGGTCTCGTCTAAAAGAATTTCTGGCGCAAGTGATCCGAAATTCTCTTTCACAACCTTTTTCATTACTTCAACCAATGTATGTGATAATACACAAGCTGCTGGCGGTGTTCCAAAATCAATGTCTTTGACTTGATCAAATATATCCTCAAAGTGTTTGGCTAATTGAAGCGCAGTATGTGTTCCATTTTGAAGCTGATCGGTTGGTTTACCATACAAATCAACCGAATGTTTGAAAAAATCCTCAGTCCCTCTTGCGCTAAGGAGCAAAGCAGCACTTTCAATTTTGCGGGTGATATTAAGTGCCCAGTTATTTAAGATATTATCTTCGTTCCCTATATTTTCTCTTACTTTTTTAAGAAGGTCCAACGTTGGTTTAGGATTGTGAGGGGCATAGGTGATCGTCGGTAGTTTTTGTTCTTTATGGCTAAAAAACTCCTCTTTAGTAACTAAAGGCCATGCTATATTTCTAAGAATACGAACTGATGACGATGCTTCTGTTAATTGATCGCTTATTTGGATGATCCGTTTTTTTTCGTTTTCCATAATTGCCTATCTGTTATTTAATAAGAATGAAAACAATAAGAATACTAGCGTGTACATAAACTAAATATGGCGAAATCACCACATTTAAAAAGCAGTAACCAATGATAACACATTAAATAACTATTATTTTAAAAGCGTGTTAGGGCAAGTTAAACAATGAATATGCAGACAAAAAACAATCAATAATAGAGAGTTTAACCAATGTAGGAGTAGGCTATCTCATATCGCTAATCTCTTTATTTATAATATTCCCGATTTTAGGAATAGAAAGCAGCCCAGGAAAAAATTTCATTATTACGTTTTATTTTACTGTCATAGGTATCGCGAGAAATTATATTTTAAGAAGATATTTTAATAAAAAACTCATGGAATAAAAACACTAACCCTAAATGAAAGAAGGAAATTGGTTTTGTACTAGTAAAACAAAACCAACAAAATACAAAGAGGTAAAAAAATAAGTTCTAAAAGTGGCGGTTTCGCATTGAGTTCAATAGTGGCCCAATATAAGTTTAACCCTCGAAGAAGTTAATGCTATACAAAACTCATAGGCCTTAGTACTAGTCGAGTTCTTCAATCTGTTGAATACAAATGCACGAGGGTCGTTAGTTTGTCCTTAAATTGAAGCTGGTGTTGAAAAATACAGGTTTGATTCCACTCAAAAACTAAAAAAAATGTCTTTCAAATTACAATATTCAATTACGCCCTTGCTTTTATGAGTTATAGGATATCCGAACGGCACAAGTATTACGAGGAGGTTGTTGTTACTTGTCTCTTTGAATATCTGTTATTTTTTCGTTGTGTTAAATGAGTTTTATTGGGACTACACGAAGCGTGTGTTTTGGTGGAGATAAAGTAGCAGATTACAAATAAGCAAAACTGTGTTTTGGACTAATACCTTTTTCTAATCGATAATAAGCCACAACCTCTAACTAGAGCTTGTCCATAAAGTCAGAGCCTGATCTAATTTTTTTGCAATCAAGGCATGTGAGAGAGAAAAGCGGAGTTGCCTTGTGGCAATCGGTCTGCCGAAGCAGCGCATTTTTTCTATGAACATAACGCAGAGTGCGGACATTATAGACAGACGCTAACTAGCACTCTGTTATAATCAGCACCAAACATTGATTTAAGCTATGTTTCTACTCATACCTAAGGAACATATCAAACCAATGCACCTCTGTAGAGGTAAAAGCAACATTGACTTTGATCTAGAACGAGCGCGCTTCACCCCTCTTATCGCAAATATTTATTCTCAGACATTTGAGGTCCCCATTTCTCCCCTCGGAGCAGTTGGTCTCCGCGTGACTAAGAGCCAGTTCATTATTCTTAGCAGATGCGATAAAGTGCATTGACAGTTGTCATAGCTGTTGGGAAGTTTCTATGTTAGCTTGATAGAGGTACTTTTTAAAACTTAACCTTTTGCAATCATAGATGCGGCTAGAAGTCCAATAGCGTTGATGTTTTTCAAGGTCACCTATTTTTGTTTCTATTGTAAGCTGTTCTGGTTCATAGTTTCAAGTCAAGATCCGATAAACACAGGTTTACTATAGAAAAGGAAAGACAATCAATGAAGGGTTCGTCCATTTTATTGGCATGTAGTATCGGATTTTACACCTTCGTTTAGATCGGGCTGTCAATCGGACTTACAGCTAAATTTGATGACTTCATATCGGGCCTTGCTGCTTTAGCAATGGTCTTCTTTCTAGAGTATATCCTCTTCACTTATCTAGCCGACGATCACCCATTCATTCTTAAAAAAGGTTACGAGATACCCGTTTTAAGCCAATGAAGTCACCCATTATAGGAAAGCCAATGAGCCTACTAAATGAAGACCAAGAGGATACCCGTCTTTCCAAAGAAAGGATCGAAGCAAAGGATACACTTTCTGTGAATTATGAAGCGTCGAACCATAAAGTGATTGGGCGGTACGACACACGTTTTCACCAGCTTATATGTGACAGTTGTCATTTCAAAATGCTTTCTGAAAGAAATAAGGAAATTATCAAAGTACCTCAACAACATAAAAAAGGAATTCTTCGCAATCAAGTATGGGTGGATACATTACGGATACATGGAGTGAAGAGCTGTTGACTTATCTAACTGGAACTAGGAAGAAGTGGTTGACACTTGCGAAACTGATATTTTCAAGTAACCTTTAACCGACACTTCGGGTTTCTGCAACTCTTTTGAGTCTCCTATCGGAAACCTAACAATGCTTAGATAATTCAGTGTCTCAGACACAGTAGTTTAATTAATCCTTCAAAAAACTCAATGGGAGTTTAATAAAGGCATCCTTCCAGCTATTGAGGCGAAGCGAGCCTCTTTTTAGCGTAATGCGTGACAGAAAAGATTTTATTAAATAGGAATAAAGCTATCAGCAAAAGGTGAAAATTCACTATTTCATTTACTCAACATTACGGATTAATTCTGATGTTCAAACAATACTATGAACGCTACTGTTCTAATTACTCCAAAACAAGATAATCGAAACTCTTTTTGATCTTTCAGATATACATGACTTCCCAATGTGGGTATGCTCATGAATTAACCCAGCCTTTATCTTTGATATGGATAGCACAAGTGGTAAGGCAATGACGGTCATAATGGACGAAAAAAAGGTATACAAGACTTTGGGCAGCCCCTCATGGTATATCACTATGAGGGATAAAATGATGGTAGATTTACATGAAAATGGATAGAGTTGACATAAGTGCTTTTTTAAAGACGATGGAAGATGTCCCCATCATCGATGTACGCTCCCCGGAGGAGTTTGATAAAGGGCATATTCCTGGTGCTACATCCATTCCACTATTCACTAATGAAGAACGGGCAATTGTAGGTACTTTGTACAAGGAACAAGGCCAAAAAATAGCTATAAAGAAAGGTTTAAGTATCGTTGGCCATAAAATGGTTGATTTCATCGAGCAAGCAGAAGCTATTGATGCCAGCAAACTCCATGTGCATTGTTGGCGCGGAGGTATGCGCTCAGAGAGCATGGCTTGGCTATTTGAGCGATATGGATTGAATGCTTCCATTCTCACCGATGGCTATAAAGCCTACCGCAAGACCGTGCTTAGCTTCTTCGAGCAGCCGTTGAATTTACGGGTGCTGACAGGTTATACGGGCTGCCAAAAGACGGAACTACTGACGATCATGTCTTCGCAAGGTGCCCAAGTCATTGATTTGGAAGGGCTCGCGAATCATCAAGGCTCAAGTTTTGGCAATGCCAAAACGGATGGACAACCCACCAGTGAGCAGTTTCAAAATAACCTACATGCTTTTTGTCAAACCCTCGACTTGAGTAAACCGATCTGGATAGAGGATGAGTCCATTTGCATCGGCCATGTCAGCCTACCAGAGGCGCTCTTTAAGCAGATGTCATTATCACCACATATTCTGATCACCGCAGATACCGATCAGCGACTTCAATTCTTGGTAAAAGACTATGGTGACGTTGATCCTGAGAAGCTAAAAGCATCCACCATGGCCATCACCAAGCGACTGGGTAAGGAGAATACAATAGTCATCTTAGCCGCAATTGATCAAGGAGATCTTTACAAAGCGGCCTCTTTAATATTGGGGTATTATGATCTCCAATATGAAAAATCTATTTCCAAAAAAACAAAACACATGATAGCTGATGTCCACTTGGTAAGCAACCAACTGAATAGCTTGGCTGCCGAACTAATCAATAACAAAGCATGTCAATAAAACTTACGGCCTTTAGTCACGGTGCTGGTTGTGGCTGCAAACTTTCTCCAGCTGTATTATCCGAAATACTCTCTGGTGAAAAGCAGCAAGTGTTTCAAAACTTGCTCGTTGGCAACAGCGACCGTGATGATGCGGCAGTCTATGATCTTGATGGTACAACAGCCATTATCAGTACGACTGACTTTTTCATGCCCATCGTCGATGATCCAGCAGACTTTGGCGGTATCGCGGCGGTCAATGCCATCAGCGATATCTACGCAATGGGTGGCACGCCAGTAATGGCCATTGCGATTCTTGGTTGGCCGATCGACAAAATTTCAACGGATGTAGCGCGACAGGTGCTCGATGGTGCAAAAGCGATCTGTACACAAGCAGGGATTCCGCTGGCAGGAGGACATAGTATAGACGCTCCAGAGCCAATATTTGGCCTGGCCGTAACGGGCAGTGCGCCGGTCGAGGTGATCAAGCGAAATGGAGATGGACAAGAAGGCGACTTACTGTATTTAACCAAACCTGTTGGCGTGGGACTCATTACTACCGCACAAAAAAAGGGAATAGCTCGTCCTGAAGATCTAGAACTGGCCATAAAATCCATGCTCACTTTAAATAAGCTTGGCGCAGTATTGGCCTACCGTCCTGAAGTCCATGCGATGACAGATGTCACAGGTTTTGGGTTGGCTGGCCACCTTATTGAGATGGCCGAATCGAGTGGATTGAGTGCCATTATTGATCATACAAAGATTCCTATACTTCCATGCACAAATCATTATCTCGGATTAGGTACTTCGCCAGGAGGCACCTCGCGCAACTGGCAGAGTTATAGCGAGAAAGTGAACTGTCCAGCTAATTTTGACTTTCGAATCATCGCCGACCCTCAGACAAGTGGAGGATTATTGGTGAGTATTGCCGCAGATGCAAAGGACGAGTTTGAAGCATTTATGACCGAACAAGGTTTTGTATTGGAGGCTTTCGGATTTCTAGGTCTTCAACAAAACACAGCCCTGACGGTCAATTAACGTCAGGCTAACCTTTTATATGGTTTTGGCAGGTAAAGCAATGCGGGCCATTATTTTGCTCGTTGGCATGTGGCACACAGCACAGCACAGCAGCAAGATTTAAACTTCTGTCTTTTGTCCGTAATCTATTCTCTTTGATTCTTTGTCTATCTTAAGTGTATCGGCCATAATTGTCCATATTCAATCTAACTTCTATCCTCTCCACTGAGCTGTAACTGATACATTTGAACAATGCTGTAGACTCTACTGTTTCCATTACTTTCGAATAAAATTATCGATATTAGACCTATGCAACCACTAACTCATTGCCCTATTTGTAACGCCTCGGCTATTGGTACTTTCATCAATACAACGGCTCAGATGCATTCGAGTAAAGAGCTTTTCAATTTCGATCAATGTGCTGAATGTAAACTGGTTTTCTTGAACCCAAGAGTCCCCTTGGACCAACTAAAGAACTACTATACTTCTCATTACCTACCTTATAGAGGAGCAAAAGCGTGGGGTAAGTTTGAGCAATTGGTAGAAAACAGCCAGCAAAAGCTAGATTTAAAACGAGTGAAGCGAGTCAAAGATGCTCATCCCATCTCTTCAAATTCATTGATTTTGGATGTTGGTTGTGGTCAGCCAAGCTTTTTAAAGGCTTGTCAGGAAAAGTTACATTGTCAAACAATGGGTATTGACTTTAGTGATGAGGGTTGGAAAGATCAAGCTGCTCATTTCGAGGGATTAGATTTACAAGTATCAGAAATTAAAGACCTGCCAAGCGGACTACAGCCCGATGTAATTACGATGTGGCATTATCTAGAGCATGATTATACGCCACTTGAAAACCTAAGCTATCTAAAATCTCTAGTAAAACCATCCACGACACTTGTTATTGAGATTCCTAATTTTGATTCAGCCAGCAGAAAAAAATATGGCGAAAATTGGGCCGGTTGGCATACACCGCGCCATATTTCCTTATTCTCCCCTAATAATGTTGAGATGCTGCTGCAAAAAAGTGGTTGGAAAGTTTCTAAAATACTTACTTATGGCACTATGGATCCTTATTTGCTCTACTGGATGAGCGAAATGGAACAAAAAAGAATCAAATGGGATAAAAATATGGAGGATGAATTTTGGAAATTTGTACTTGGAATGATGCTTTTTATGCCTAAAAAATGGATGGAAAAAAGATCTTCTCTTGGAGTTATGACCGTCATTGCAACGCCGAAGTAGCGGCCTTTAAACCGCCAAAAGATCTTTTCCTTCCCAAGTCCCCGTTGATTTATACGGTTGAAATCTTGAAAATAGCTCTTCGCTATACCATTCGTTCTTGCGTGTTCTTCTGATGGCTTCTTGATGTTGCTTACTATTGTAGGCAAACTGCTTGACTGATTCAAAGTCTTTCCATAAACTAAATGTAGCCATTTGAACGATGGGAACTTCCCCAACTCCTTTAGTATAAACCAAACCCTCATTTCCATCTAATCCTTCTTCTGAAGTAGGCACATATTTCCAAAATCGGAAGAGCCAATTCCACTTAATCGTCGCTCTAGTGATCACAGCAATAGGCAGCAAAGGATTTAAATCTGCCCCCTTCTCAAACGGGTTTTTGCCAACCCAAGTCCCTCCTGCTGAAATGTTTTTCATATACAGCGTAAATATCTCTTCTGTATGGTCGGTATATTGGGTTATCAAATCCGAAGATTCGAAAAACGTTTGTGCCGCTTCTTCAGATTCCCACACTTGTAGTATGCAGTAAACAGACCAATCAGGAAAAGGATTGAAACCTCTCCCCTTTCCACTGCCCATTAATCGGTAAAAAGTTAACCCTTTCACATCAGTAAGGTCTTTGTGTGCAAACTGCATCATTTTAAAGGCCCATGCTTTATTGCTTAGGGAGGAGTATTTTAAAAATGAAATAGTCGTGATTTGTTGACTCATTTTCAATGTTACTGATAGATTCAAAATTTCGCAGCAAGCTCGCAGGGTATGAAAAAGGATAATTGCTTCTTATTCAATGCAAACATCGGATATTAAAACCCACAAGGTGGAAATTTGTTAATCGTTATTGGTAAAAAAGTTTAGGATGTTCTCCACGTTACATTTAGCAGCGTTAGATACACTATAAAGCTTTTTAATTTTCTAAATCAAGAACCTTAGAACAAGCGAGATATGAAGTCGTATTGCTTCATAATTGATAAAAACATAGAGGAATAGTACCTACAAAGTGGGTGACTTGTTATGCCCGATATGTTTTAGCTAACGCCATTTTTAACCATTGCAACCAATATCAAAAGGAAACAAATCAATCGTTGATCCTAGCGCCTGTCCATAAAGCCTAAATCTGGTTCAGAATTTTTGAGATTATTGCGTATAGCGTTATGAAATTATTGAAATGCACGCGCTAACTAAAAATAATACGGTATAGTGTCATAACCTTTGACTTAAGCCTCTAACCAAGGAAACATTAAAATCATGTGTCTAAAAAATGTGTCTGTCAATTTTAAAGGTTTAGTCTCTAAGACAAATAAAAAATCTGAAATTAAGGTTTACCAAGAATTCATTCAAATAATAACCAGTTTAGAGAAGAAAAATTTATCAGAAACTGATAAGCAATCGATAGAGACAAAACTTGATAGTCTCCATCTAAATTCAACAACTACCAACAATAGAAAATATTTTAACAAAGCACTTGAGCAGTTTAAAACTTACTTAAAGGATACATTTTCTTTAACAACTAAAGGGCATTATACCGCTTTAGGGGTATCATTCGGTTTGCTCTTTGGAGTTGTAATTTCATCAAATTCTGAAGGGTCTATGGGTATAGCATTGGGTTTCACTTTTGGAATGATTATAGGCCAAGCGATCGGTCGGAATAAGGATTCTCAGGCTGAATCTTTAGGTAATATGGTCTAATAATCCTTTGATTAAGTCACTCAAAAAGAAGCGTGAGTAGCTATTTTAATTCATCATAAATTTTGCCGTATGCAGCAATTCTAAAAAGTACATGCGGTGTATGAATAATTCTCAGAAAGGTGTCGAAGACGCCTACAACAAGCTTTGGCTCACAAATCACGAAAAGGAACAACAACTTCCGAGAGCAATTCAAATAACCCATATTATTATGTAAACATTCGCTTAATGCAAATGTGACATTGCTGAAGACAATCACTTGCCCGCATTTAGCCTTCTACTCACTTACCGAGCGAAAGAATAAAAGAGCTGGAACATTGAGCTACTTTTCTACTACCAACCATGATAATAACAACACATAAGCAACGCAAGGCTGTTCACTACCGGAAATTCTGACGGTTTCTAGAAAATTGACCAAGTATCATTACATTTAAAAATCGTAGTGGTAACCAAGTCTTGGCTCGCATTTCAAGATGAGTGAATAGCTTATAACTAGTTACCTTTTTTATCAATGATATTCGCATCAATAAAATGAAAAAAACAGCCTTCATTACCTACCTCATCTTTCTCATCATCTTCCAATCTTGTACGACAACATCGTTTCAACAAAACCTTGAGGTAAAAAAATCTTTAAATGGATTTAATGAAAAGGTAGATTCGATTGTGATAAGCAAAATGAACGAATACAATATTCCTGGACTTTCTATTGGCTTGGTAAAAAATGATACTATTATGTATGCCACGGGATATGGTGTTAGAAATATAGAAAAACAAAATCCGGTTTCGGAAAGAACAATATTTCATACGGCTTCTATTAGTAAGCTCTTTACTTCATCTGCCATTATTCAATTGGTCAATGATGGCCTAATCTCCTTGGATGATAAGCTCTATACAATTGTTCCTGAATTGAAATTCAAAGACGAACGAATTAAGAAAATATCGATTAAGAATTTATTGAATCATACCTCTGGATTACCGGATGTTAGAGATTACCATTGGGAAAACAATAATCAATCAGATACAAGCTTAAAGGATTATGTCAGCAGCCTAAATCTTGCGCTAGACTCAACGCCTGCGCTAGCCTATTCTTACAGTAATTTGGGCTACAACTTATTGGGATATGTGATTGAAAAAAAGACGGGAATTTTGTTTGAGGATTATTTGAAAACCAATATTCTTCTTGCTTCTGGCATGGTTTCTAGCGACTTCAGATATTTCCAGATTCACGACTCGCTCATCACCTCGCCACATTCCAAAAGTAAAACATCTGGGAATGTCTATGAACGAGAAACCTACCCATATACAAGAGAGCATGCTGCAAGTAGCACGCTGAATGCCTCCGCTTTAGAGTTAAGTATGTGGATGAACTACTTTTTGAAAAAAGCTAAACAAAACACTCCTGGGAACAATTATGCACTGACATTGGCACCCACTTCAGCAAAATTCTCAAACGTAGGATTAGGATTTCAACAATACCATTTTGAATCGAAACATGCCATAGGTCATTATGGTGGGGATAAAGGATTCAGAGGTTTTTTAATGATGATTCCTGAAGATAATGTTGGACTCGTCGTTTTAGGAAATTGCGACTATAACGAAGACTTCAGACAAGAAATTATTCATCCTATTGCCAAACTAATGCTAACGATGCAGATTGAGAATATGACTTATTCCAAACTACAATAATCACAAAAAACATCATTAAGAAAACCGAATTCCATATTGTTCCAAAGCTACTGACAACTGTTCGACTCCAGAAATATGGTGTAGGTATTTTCCATTCATTCTTAACGAAATCAGCACTCAAGAAAGCGCTCAAGAAAGGATATATTTCGGTTAATGATGCTACTGCTACTTCTGCTACTTTTATCAACGGTGGAGAATACATTCGCTTATCCATTTTAGAAGATGCCCTTCCGAAGAAAAAACTGACCTTTCCACTCAAAATATTATTTGAAGACGACTACTTAGCAGTGATTCATAAACCTGCTGGGATTTTGGTGAGCGGCAATAGTTTCAAAACCATTGCCCATGCTTTAGTTCAAAATATAGTAGCAAGTACGCTTCCTGATGCAACAGTTCCACAACCTGTTCACCGATTAGATTTTGCCACCACAGGTATTTTGTTGGTTGGAAAAACGAGCAGTAGCATTCATGCGCTCAATAAAATATTTGAAAAACGAGTGGTAAAGAAAACCTATTATGCAGTTACCATTGGACAAATGAATGATCAAGGAAAAATTATCTCAGAAGTTGAAGGCAAGGAATCACAATCAAATTATACGCTTTGCGAATCGGTACCTTCCGAAAGATTCGGTAGACTCAACCTTATCCAATTAGATCCTCAAACGGGAAGAAGGCATCAGTTACGGAAACATCTATCAAGTATCGGAAATCCAATATTGGGAGATAAAGAGTATGGCATTGACCCGCTAATTTTAAACGGTAAAGGCCTGTACCTACATGCCCATTCTTTAAAGTTCATACATCCAGCTACACAAGAAGAATTGCATTTAAAGGATGAACTTCCTCAACGATTTACAAAAATATTTCCTCAAATAAAGTAGCCCAAACGACTACCAACTAGAGATAATTCGAGCTGTATTTTATTCATAGTACGACTAGATATGAGAAGACTTTCAACAACAAGTACAATAACCACATAGCAAGCCCATGAGGTATGGAGTCAGATGATTGTTTATTCCCTGATGCAAGCATCAGGGAATAATACCCACAAAGTGAGATTGAACCCCTAATCGAGAAACCCACTTTAAATTTTTAGAAAATTACTACTGAGCACGGCAAAGTATGCCCCCCTATTTTGGGGTTTGCAGCCCGAAAAGTAGTTCAGAATCAGATTGTACTGTGAGGAGAGGCCGCACATGTAGCTAGTCCAAGAACAGGAGCCGATAATTTGCGAGGATAGGTGCAGCCATGTTAGCCTCTGTTTTTCAACAACGTACGAATATTGAAAAATCGCTAACGTTATCTATTAAAAATAAATCAAAGGTAAAAAAAATGGTATAATAATAGGAGGCAATCTGCGTCATATTTCGAATCGCGAAATAGAATAATAAGCTCCCCTAGAGCATTCATAAACAAGCTAAATAGTCAAAAAACTAAATCTTTGAATAAACCACTGCGCGCTGAAAGCACCCTAGTTTCGAACCAGACTGAAAGTCTTCTCACTACAGAATGACATCACATTAATTTTCCTAATAAGGTCTTCATTTTAATGATCCCTTCAAGCACTGCGAACGTATATTTTGTAAACCAAACAATAGGGAATATTAGCCGAGAGAACACATGACAATTCGTTCGTTGATCCTGAGACATCCAGCCAAGGCAGGCTTTTCCGAAACTTAAGCGAAATGCACGTTTGAATCACTAAAGTGTATTTTTTTAGCTTCCTCTAAGGGAAAAAACCATTAAACACAATAAAAAATCTACAAACAGCCTTTTATACCGATCTTAAGTGTATTTTAATTAGAAAAAAAGTGTGATTCACTGGTCAATCATAGCTTACGCGTTCACCATCTGTTCTACTTGAAGATAAACGCTCGATTAATGAAAGACATATTTATCTAGAGTAATTAAACTATTTGCTTGTCTATTTTAGCTTTACTACATTCACACTATGCCTAATCTTTAAATAACTACTGATTTTGTTTTTTGATTTATGATAATATGACTGATAAAAGCTTAGAGAAATTAGAAGCAGCAATTAATTTTGTTTCAGAAAAAAGCAATTTTGAATCGGGCACTAAATATTTTGAAACGCTCTCAGAATTTTTAAGTGGCCTATTAGACGTTGATTATGTCATAATTAATAAGTATCGCAAGGAAAATCCAGATGTAGCTGAGTCTATAGTGATCTACACCCCAAATGGATTAGCCGCCAATGTGGTTTACAATCTAGTCGGCACACCATGCCACAACGTGATTGGGGCTGAACTCTGCTCTTATGCGGCTAACCTTCAGCAGCTTTTTCCCAAAGATGAATTTGTGATTCAAATTAATGCGGAAAGCTATGTAGGCATACCATTATGGGATGGAAATAGAGCGCCAATTGGAAATATTGTGGTGATGCACAAAGAAAAATTGACTGACATTAAAACCATTGAATTAGTTTTAAAGTCTATTTCTGCCATTGCAGGACGCGAAATTGAAAGGATCATTTATAAAAGCAAGCTAAAAGTAAGTGAAGATCGTTTCAATTTGCTGCTACAATCTTCCGAAGATATGATTACCATACACGAACCAAATGGTAGATATATCTATTATAATGGTCCGTCATGCTATGCTATTACATCAGATGATATTGTAGGAAAAATGCCCAAAGATCTTTTTAATCAGGATGAAGCAAATACGCTTCTGAATGCATTTGAAAAAGTAGATAAAACCGGTAAAAGTGAAACGATCGAAGTTTTATTAGATTGGTTAGGAGCAGAAAGATGGTTTTCGGAATACATATATCCTGTTAAAAACGATAAGGATGAGGTGATAGAACTTGTTAAAGTATGCAAAGATATACATCATCGTAAAATTTCTGAGCAAGAGATTGAAAGGCAAAACAAAGCACTGCTCAAAAGCGAAAAGCAGCTGCTAGAATCAAACGAAGAATACCAAGCGATTAACGAAGAACTTAGTCTAGCAAATGAAGAACTTCTATTAGCAACAACGCAAATTGAGGAGAGTGAGGTAAAATTTCGAACCATATTTGATCATTCTACAGATGCTATCGTTGTGACTAAAAATGGAAGAGGTGTTTTTTTTAACCCTGCTTATTTAAAATTACTAGGTTACAAGAACGCTGAAGAATTATATGGAAAAAAGATTACTGATCAAGTAGTTGAGAAAGAGAGAGACAAACTCTCCAAATACATAATAGATAGAACTGAAGGGAATTTTGCCCCAGTCTATTACGAATCAATTGGTCAGAGAAAAAATGGGGAAGAATTTGATTATGAAATATCGGTAAGTACTTATACCCTAGCAAATGAAAAATATACACTTGGGATTATTCGAGACATCACCCTAAGAAAATTATTTCAAAAAGAATTAGATATTCAGAACGCCAAACTGTATGAATTAAACAATGCTTTAAACGAGGCGCAAGAATTGTCGCATCTAGGGAGTTGGGAATTAAATATTGAAACTGATGAGGTAACCTGGTCAAAAGAATTGTCAAATATTTTTGAACGGTCACAAGAATTAGGAGTACCCGATTATGCTGCCCAAAAATCCCTTTATACAAAGGAAAGTTTTGCAATAATGGATCAAGGCATCAATGATCTCATTCAACATGGAATACCTTATAACGTAGAACTAGAGATATACACGCCAAGTGGTGCTATAAAGCATATCATTTCAAAAGGAAAAGTTCAAAAAGATAATGACAACAAAGTAATAGGCTGCTATGGAACAGCCCAGGACATTACTGAAAGAAAACTCTGGCAAAAGGAACTAGACGCTCAAAATGAAAAACTTAACGAATTAAACAATGCCCTAAATGATGCACAGAAATTAAGTAAGATCGGAAGTTGGGAGTTTAATCTTGAGACGTTTAATCTCAATTGGTCGCAGGAGACATACCACATCTTTGAATTGGAGGAGATGCAGACGCCCACGAATGAATTGTATAATGCTTACAAAAGTAAAGTCCACCCAGACGATATTCCAGAGCTTGATAGGTTAATAAACCTCAACTTAAAAAAAGGACTTGGGTATCAATATGAGCACCGCGTATTATGCAAAGACGGTAGCCTCAAATATATATTGGGTATTGGCCAACCGGTAATCGGTGCAGGTGGAAAAATGATAGCTATTCGAGGTACTGCTCAAGACATCACCCAACGAAAAATATGGCAAAAAGAACTAGACGATCAAACTGACAAACTGTACGAATTAAACAATGCCCTGAATGATGCACAGAAATTAAGCAAAGTCGGAAGTTGGGAGTTTGACCTTCAAACATTTGAGCTCATTTGGTCGCTTGAACATTACCATATTTTTGAATTGGAGGAGACTCCATCTGAAAAATTATATGATGCCTATCGCAGTAAAATTCACCCGGATGATCTTCCTGAGTTTGACCATATGATAAAACTCGCCGTTGAAAAAGGACTTGGATACGAGTATGAGCACCGAGTATTGTGCGAAGATGGCAGCATTAAATATATTTTGGGTATTGGCCAGCCCTTGATCGAAGCAAGTGGAAAGGCGATAGCTATTCGAGGAACAGTGCAAGACATCACCCAACGTAAATTATTCCAAAAAGAATTAGACCTTCAAAATGACAAACTATCCAAATTGAATAATGCTTTAAATCAGGCTCAGAAATTAAGTCACGTTGGAAGCTGGCAATGGGATATGACAACCGACACAGCTAAATGGTCTGATGAAATGTATAGTATTTATGGCGTAACTAAAGAGAACTTTTATCCTTCTAGTGAGAACGTAGCTAAAATACTCCTACCAGAAGAGTTGGTTAAAATGGAGAAGGCAATTAATGAATTACTGACAGACAAAATGTTTACGCCATTTGAGTTCCGAATAATGCGGCCTTCAGGTGAAGTTAGGAACTTATATATCATAGCACTGGAACAAGGCGCCATCGGAGGTGAAAATGAGAAAATAATATTTGGTGTCACACAGGATATTACAGACCGTAAGCAGAAAGAGAAGACCTCTCTCCATTTGGCACAGATCGCGGCAAATTCTACTGATATGATCGTTCTATTTAATTTAGCGTTTGAATATCAAGCAGCAAACAGAACCTATTTAAATGCATTCGATTTAAGTTATGATCAGTTAATTAAGGCTCTAGTTTAGAATAGCTATTATTAGTAACTTAGAGGAATGGAGAAGGGGTCAATAAAATCATACTTTACGAGACTTTCCGCAAATGAACGAAAGGCATTGCTAGAGGAATTACAACAACTTGAT
>Ga0208646_1000907_pt1 | contig 16296 bp, 18 predicted proteins | sample AntAceMetag02UK8_FD_184762 | JGI IMG/M metagenome (GOLD analysis project Ga0208646, IMG submission 184762) | Saline lake microbial communities from Ace Lake, Antarctica - Antarctic Ace Lake Metagenome 02UK8 (SPAdes) (version 2) | ecosystem: Environmental > Aquatic > Non-marine Saline and... | reverse complement strand
TAAATCCAACTAATAACACATTGACCTTGGCAACAGGAAATGTTACTATATCAGGTAACGCATTAGTAAATCCTGACGGAAGTGCTTTAGTTTTAAACACTAATGAGCCAGGAATTATTACGTGGAACGATATAATACCAGGAGCAACAATGGTTTGGACACCAATTAAACCTTATTAAAAAATTATGGCATCATCCTACTCATCCGATCTATCATTAGAACTTATCACAACCGGCGAAAAAGCAGGTTTGTGGGGAACAATTACTAATACTAATTTACAAATTTTACAACAAGCAGCATCCGGTTATGTCGCAGTACCTATGACAAGTGGTTCAGATGTTACTTTAAGTTTAGCGGATGGATCAGATACTGCTAACGGTAAAAATCTATATTTAAAATTAACAGGTACAATGACTGCAAGTATTAGTTTAATTATACCAGCGGCTACAACAGGTGGTACAGCAACAAGAACTTATATTATTGAAGATACAACAGACAGAACAACTGCTAACAACTATACTATAAATATTAAAACAGCAGGATCATCTACTCCTGTACCTTTACCCGAAGGTGCAAATATAATTGTTAGATCTGATGGAACAGATACAGTTCTTGCTTTTATTAAACCAGGAATTAAAAATATTACCGCTGCAACTATAACAGCTTATACTTCAGTTAATGGAGATCAAGTTGTGGTAGACACACAAGCAAATCCAGTTATTATTACTTTACCTATTACTCCTAATGTGACTGATGAAGTAACAATTATGGATGGTTCGGCTACAAATGGTTTTGCAACTAATAATGTAACTGTTGATAGAAATGGTTCTAATATAAACGGCGCAGCTACAAACTATGTATTAAATATAGACAACCAATGTGTAACGTTTATATATGCTAACGCCACTAAAGGTTGGTTATTAAAATCAACTAATCAATAGGAGCCATAGATGCTCACTGAAATTAAATTTGCACCCGGAGTAGATAAACAAGATACAAGTGTTGGGGCCCAAGGTCGTTGGGTAGATTCCGATAATGTAAGATGGAGATATGGACTTCCTGAAAAAGTAGGAGGTTGGCAATCATTACTCACAGAATCTTTAGTAGGGGTAACTAGAAAAATGCATGCCTTTGTAGATAACGATGGCAATAGATATGTGGCTTTAGGAACAGATAAGTTTCTAATTATTTATTTTGAAGGACAATTTTTTGATGTCACTCCATTAAAAACAACTCTTGCAGCTGCAACATTTTCAACAACTTCCGGCTCTCCTATTTGTACTTTTACAACAGGATCAAATCATGGACTATCAATAGGTGATATTGTTTTATTAGATGCAGTTACTGTACCTGTAGGTACAGGTTATGTAGACGCTGATTTTGAAGATAAACTATTTCAAGTAATTACAGTTCCAAGTCTTACAACTTTTACCATCAACCAATCTTCTAACGCAACAGCAACAGTTGCTACCGGTGGAAGTGTGGGAGTAACTCCTTATGAAACTGTTGGTCCTGCTGCACAAACTTACGGTTATGGTTGGGGTGTTGGAACATGGGGTGGTGTTGCTTGGGGTGAAGCAGTGTTGGCATCTAGTATAACACTAGAACCGGGACTTTGGTCTTTAAGTAATTTTGGTGAAGTACTTGTTGCAACGATTGCTAATGGAAAAACATTTACTTGGAATTCAGGAGACGCGGCGCGATTAACAGTAAGAGCTTCTACAACAACATCTGGATTTGTAACTACTAGTAATCCTACAGCAACTAGAGATACTTTAATTTCTCCAACTACACGTCACTTAATTCACTTTGGAACAGAAACAACTATCGGCGATCCAACTACACAAGATGATATGTTTATTAGGTTTTCAGTTAATGAACAAATAAATGTTTATGATGTATTAGCAACTAACACAGCCGGTACTTTTAGATTACAAGATGGTACTAAAATTGTGGGAGCTATCAAAGCTAAAGAAAATATTCTAGTGTGGACTGATAATGCTTTGTACACAATGAAATTTGTGGGTGCACCTTTTACATTTGGTTTTGAACAGGTGGGCACGAACTGCGGATTGATTGGTAAGAATGCAGCAATTGAAATTGATGGGGTGGCTTATTGGATGTCTAGTAATGGTTTCTTTTCTTTTGATGGTACTGTTAATACTTTACCTTGTTCAGTGGAAGATTATGTTTATGATGACTTTGATACAACTAAAGGTCAACAAGTAAATGCAGGGATTAATAACTTATATACAGAAGTAACTTGGTGGTATCCATCACAAGGATCAGAATTTAATAATAGATATGTAGTATTTAACTACGGACAAACTAATACTCCAGTACCTATGGGTAATTGGTATACAGGAGTTAATACTAATTCTATAAGAACAACTTGGATTGATTCATTAGTATACCCTCAACCTTATGCAACTGCATATAATAGTTCTAATACTGGAAGTTTTCCAGTTATCATAGGTGAGACTGGTTTAGGACAAAGTGTATTCTTCGAACAAGAAGTAGGAACAGATCAAGTAAACCCAGATGGTACTACAACTACCTTAACTTCTTTTGTACAATCTTTTGACTTCTCTTTACAAGCACAACAAAGTGAGGTATTTCTAGCTATGCGAAGATTTTTACCTAACTTTAAAAATTTAGTAGGAGATAGCAATGTAACTATATCTGTTTCTGATTATCCTGCTGATAATGCAACAGGTACAACCTTAAGTCCTTTTGTAATTACTTCTAGTACCACTAAAGTAGATACTAGAGCCAGAGGAAGATATGCAAATATTAAAGTAGAAAATATAGGTAGCGGCCAATCATGGAGATTTGGAACATTCCAAGTTGACCTTCAACCAGATGGAAGAAGATAATGACAAAAATTGTAGTAAGATTACCTGAACCTAAAAAAGAATATACGGAAGATAATCAAAGACAAATTAACAGAGCGTTGTCCACAGTAGTTGAACAATTAAACTCTACATTTTTAACACAGTTAAAAGAAGAAGGTGAAAGATTTTCTTGGTTTAATATGAGGTTTGGCTGCTAATGAGTTGCAATAATATAAATCCAATTACAGGTGGTAGTACAGTAAGTGATATTCCATTTTATTTAGCAGTACAGCAAGGGAAAGTACCAGGATATTCTATTATTAATAAATTTGGCTACAATAGTTCTATTGGATCAGGAGCTTTTGAAACTATTTGGGAACCAGCAAGTAATATTATATTTCAAACGTCTGCTCAAACTTTAAGTGTAGTTAGTAGCAGTGCTAATGATGTAGCTGCTGGAACAGGAGCAAGAACTTTACGAATACAAGGTTTAGATTCTAGTTTTAATTTATTAGAAACAACCATTACTTTAACAGGAACAACTCCAGTAGTAACTACAGGAATTGAATTCATAAGAGTATTTAGAATGAGTGTTGAAACGGCTGGATCTACTGGGAATAATGTAGGAAATATAACGGCAACTTATTCTTCTACTACTAATACTGCAGCTTATATAGACGCTGCAAATGGACAGACATTAATGACAGTCTATACTGTACCTAATGGTTATACAGGATACTTATTATCTTTAAATGTATCTAGTGGAAAAGATCAAGAAATGACTTTTAAAGTTATTACTAGAGATAATACTATTACTGATGCAGGTTTTCAAACTAAACAATATTTAGAAGTAAGAGGTGGTTTAACTTATATTAATTTTCCAGATGGTGGTGCTTATGGAGAAAAGACTGATATACAAGTAACTGGACTAGCTAGTTCTACTTCTTCTGCTTCTGCAACATTTGATTTATTATTAGTACAGGATGGATATTAATGGCAAATATATATAAAAATTCATTTTATGATCCGGCAGTAACTACTTCAGTGACAGTTTATACTGTTCCAAGTAATTCAAGATCTATTATTCAAAATATACAAGTGACTAATGAATCTGGTACTAAAATAGTTAAGGCAACAGTTACTGATTCTTCTACAGCAACTGATTATCAAATAGCTTATGCAGATATTACAGGACCTACTATTTGTAATCTTGCAAAAGGACCAGTAATACTAGAAGAAAATGATGTGTTAAAACTTGAATCTTCAGTTACAACAGGTATAAGTGCTATTATATCAATATTAGAAACAAGTAGAGAGGATAGATAATGTTTGTAGAACAAGAAGCAAGTTTAAGATATGAAACAATCGACGGTAAGAAGGTCCCGGTTATTACACCAAGAGTAGAGATAACTTTAAAGAATTTAGAGACAGGTCAAGAGTATAACTCTGACGCTGAAGCGATGACCGATGTACAAAATGTAAGTACATCCACTAAAGCAGAACACATATCTAGAAGTGTACATATAGTAGTAGAAGGCCTTGATTTAGGTACTAATACTAATTTATTCTAGATTGACTAAAGGTGAAAAGTCTAGTAAATTGGTATACAATAGCATATATACAAGTCTTGCAAACTTGCTTTTCAACAAATAAACTATAAAAAATTATGGGATTCTTAAGTAAAATATTTAAACCAGTTTCAAAAGTACTAGATAAAATAGTACCTAACGAAATTAAACCTGCTTTACCTTATCTAGCAGCGTTTGCACCTATGTTTGCTCCGGGTATTATGGGTAGCTCAATGTTATCTAGAGGTTTAATGAGTGGTGGTTTAAATATTGGAGCTCAATTAGCACAAGAAGGTAGTGAAGGTGATATTAATGAACTGTCTGCTTTAATGGCTGGTGGTATTGGAGCGTTAACTGCACCTGGTACAACAGGTGGAAGAACTCTTCCTGATGGAAGTGGGGGAAGTTATTCGCAAGTTATGGGTGGAGATAAATTAGCTAGTGTTGGAACCCCTAGTGCAGGTGAATACTTAAGAGGTGTGTCTGATACAGGTAGTTTTGCAGATAAAGGTTTAGAATTTTTAGGTGAAGGTGCAGATAAATTATCTGCTTTAAATGCAGCAGGTGCTGCAGACCCATTTAGTACAGCTGGTTTAAAAGCAGCAGCACTTCCCTTTTCACAAGCTACAGGAGATTTAGCCTACGCAGATGCTCAAAGAGCTTTAAGAGATTATGAAGATTCACAAAACGCAGATTCGGGATACGCTGAAGGTGATCAAAATAGAGGACTTGCTGTTAGAAGAGCTATGGAAAGAGGTGGCCATGAAGAACAAACTATTCAAGATATGTTAGAGTCATTAGGTTATGAAGATCCAGATCCACAACCTTTAGCTTATGGTGGAAGAGTTAATGCAATGGGTGGTGGTATTATGTCTAATCAAAGAATGAATTTTAGAGGTGGTGGTATGGATTATATGCCAACAGAACCTCGTATGATGGGTAACCCTGCAGTTATGGAAACAATACAAGCCGGTGATGATATGAGAGAATTTAGAATTATGAATCCAAACATGGAAGATGTTGCAGACTATAGTATAGAGTTTAAAGAAGAAGTTAAAGAACCAGATTTTGGTGGTATAAAAGAAGCTATTGAAAATGTAGATATAAAAGAAAAAGAAGAAAATTTAGAGGATATAAAAGATTTAATGGCATATGAACCGGGAGAAGCTACAACAGGAGACTTATATGATATGAAAAATCCTGATTACGATGGTATTAATCCAAAAGTTATTAGGGAATTTATAGAAGAGGGAATTCCATTGGGATATACTTCTCCTGAAGAATACTTTGATGATTTTTATGGAATAGGAAGTTTAAAAAAAGATAAACCTCAAAAAAAAATGATGGCTAAAGAGGGTGGTATAATGAATAGTTACAATATGGGTGGAAGTGTGTTACCTCAAGATATGGAAATGGATTACAGAGGTGGAGGATTTATTCCTATGGGCTCTAAAGAGAGAGCAGATGATGTCCCCGCAAGAGTAAGTAAAAATGAATTTGTAATGACTGCAGATGCAGTGAGAGCCGCGGGCGGCGGAAGTGTAAACCAAGGAGCAAAACGAATGTATGAATTAATGAATAACCTAGAGGCAAGAATATAATGGCATCAGAATTTGACACCATATCAACACAGATAACTAAACCTTCTCCGGTAATAGAAGGTTCATTAAGTAATTTTTTACCATTTATTGACATGCTTTCCAAAGGAGCGGTCGACTCTTCTTTTTCAGGTATCAATACAGCTAACTACGATCCAAAAGTTGCAGCACAAAATGCACTACAGACAGGTGCCGTATCAGCTGCAGGTGGTTTAGGAAGTTTAACAGGTACTGGAGCAGGTACAGGTCAAGGTTCAATTCAATCTTACATGTCGCCTTATCAACAACAGGTAATGGATGCATCACTTTCAGAATTTGATAGAAACGCTGCAGTGCAACAAACAGGTTTAAGAGACCAGGCTATTCAATCGGGAGCTTATGGTGGTGGTAGAGAAGGTATTATGCAAGCTGAAACAATGAGAGGCAACAACATGGGTAGAGCACAACTTCAAGCAGGAATGTTAAATGATGCATTTATGCAAGCTCAACAAGCAAGAGGATTAGATTTACAAGCACAACAAGGTTTAGGACAATATCAACAAGCAATGGGTCAATCGCAACAAGGGTACCAGCAAGCTATTTTAGATGCTAATCAAATTGCAGCGAGAGAAAAAGAGTTTGCACCATTCACACAATTAGGTTTAGTTGGTCAACAACTGGCTCAAATACAACCAGGAGCCTTCCCTACTCAAACAGTAGGTTACGCACCACCAGCAGCACCGGCTAGTCCGATGTCACAGTTTCTAGGAGCGGGAGCAGGTGGAGCAGGTATTATGGGTAAACTAGGACTATTCGGATAATGAGTAAAATTTTAAGACGACCAATGTTCAGAGGTGGTGGTAAAGTTTCTAGTTATGGAAATGGTATTGCTACGGGGCTCGTGGACGGCGGCATGACAGGTAAAAGAGGATTGGTTGATGGACCGGGAGGTTATGCTGGAGAAAAACCTCAATTAACTACAGGTGGAGATTTATTAGATTTAAACACACAAAATTTTAATATGGGATTACCTTTTGCATATGATAGAGCCTTACCTTTAAATAGTTCAGAAAAAATTAATGGAATAGAAGAAGTTCCTAAAGGAGAAGTTGATACAGATGATAGAAGTTTTATGCAAAAAACTTATGAATTTTTTAATCCTACTAAAGAAACTATAGAGGATAGACTTCAAGAATCATCAGATAACAAGACTACTTTTGATGAAAAACTATCTAATGTTGGAATTACAACGAACCAAGCAGCACAAGAACAAATTATTGAAAATAATAAAAGATTAGCAGTAGGGGGTAGAGAAAATCCAGAAATAGAAAATGCTAGATTACAACAAGAAGCATATAATACAAACAAAAGATCTCAATTAGACGATATTCTTACTACTGATAATGAAGAAAGTACTGAAATGAGTATTGACGATATTAAAGCTCAAGCACAGATATTTAAAGATTTATTAAATGAAGGTAATGAAAAAAAATTAAAGAGTGCAAGAATATCTGACGCGTCAGATTATTTATTAAAATTTTTCGAAGGTTCACAAAAAGAAGGTGCAACAGTAGGATCTTCAGCAGCAGATGTAGCAAGATTTGTAACATCTAAAGATAGTAAAACTGAAAAAGCTAAAGCAGGGATAGATAAAACTGATCAAACTGCAACAGTAATGGCAATTAATGATTATGTATCGGGTAAAAAATCAAAAGCAGAAATAGAAAAATTAATGGGTCTTGCTAAATACAAAGATAAATTACTAGGCGAAAGAAGTAAAAAAAATGTAGGAGAATACATAATGTCTTCTAAAGAAATGGGTTTTTCGAATAAAGTTAAAGAAGGAGTTCAAGCAAAATATGGTGCTAAATCTTTTGAAGAAATTTTATCCACTGATTTAGAAAATTTTAAATTTGGACTTTCTGATGTTGGTAAAATATTTATCGAAACAGATACAAAAAAAGTTTATACATTTGACAAAAAAGGTAACACAATACCAATTTACCAAGGATAGGAGTAATACTTGCCTATAATTAAACCTACACTTACAGAAGAATCTAGTCAAGATCCAAGCTGGGCTTTATCTATGGCTGCAGCAATACCTTCTGGTATTATAAAGATTTTTGAAGGAGGTGCAACTTTAGGTGCTGCGCTATTAGATTTAGGTGCAGACGAAGATAGAGTAGAAGCTGTTGAACAATATTTTGCAGATATAAATCCTTTCGATGAAGCGGCTGCTTCAACCGGTATTGGAAAGATTACAGAACTTATAGTTAATATGGGTGTTCCTGGGGGTTTTGCATTTAAAGCAGCTAGTGGTTTAGGTAAGGCAGCAATGACTGCTAAACAAGCTGGAAAATATTTAAGTAAAGGTGAAAAAGCTAGAAGATTTGGTCAAGGAGCTTTGGGAGCGGGTGTGGCCGAAGGAGTTTTTGTTGGTAATGTAGAAGATGCTGGAACTTTTGGAGATTTTTTAGGTGGTCCTACAGAATTAAAAAGAGAGACAGGAGATCCCACAACAGAGTTAATGAATCGTTTAAAGTTTGGGGTAGAAGGTGTTGCCTTTACTGGAGCTTTTGGTGCTGCGGGAAAATTAATTGGAAAAATGAGAGAGGTTCGTGGAACTAATAAAGCTAAACAAGGTATAGATAAAAAAATAGATAAATTAGATAGTTGGTTTAGAGCCAATGGAATAAAACCCCAAGAAGGTTTCGATGCTAGTAATACACAAATAGGAAGGGAAGCAGCAGATACTAGTTTAGCGGATAACGCTAAAAGAGATATAGATAATATATTAGGTAGAATAACTAATAATTACGAAAAAGTGGCAACTGGAAAAGTAACTTTAGATACTAAAAAAGAAATAGCAGAAAAAATGAATGATGTATTAATGTCTAGTACATCTAAAAATGGAAAATTAGTAAATGAAACTTCTTTCGGTGCTGTGGATGAATTTAAAATTGATGATTTAACAGGAGTACCTGGTACTACAGAAGAATTTAAAACAGGAAAACAATTATATAATGTAGAACTTTTACCTATAAATCCTGCAAAAAAAGAAGCGTTAAGAAAAGAATTAATTACTAAATACAAAGCAGATCCTGAAGACGTAACAAAACTTTTTAATGAATTTGGAACTGTTAGAGATAGATGGGGAGAATTGTTTACAATAATGGGTAGAAGATTTACTGCCGAATCTCTTGAAGAATTTGAAGAAATGTTACCTAAATACATAAACGATGTAATGGATAGGGGTTATGAAGTTTTTAAAGAAAATCCTATTAAGTTGGCGGATAATATAAAACCAGTTAGAGCAGAAATAAAAGAAGCTATTAAACAATTTCAAGATATAGCAGCTACAAAAATAGATCCTACAACAAAAAAACCAATAATTCTTTCTGATGATATGGCTAGAGAGATGGTAGATGAAGTATGGCGTGGTGCAAGTCTACCTAAAGGAGCTTCAATTGGATCTAGTACGGCTCCGGGACAAGTAAGATTCAAAAATGTTCCAGAATTTTTAACTAAATCTTTAGAGGATAAAATTAGTCAAGACACTATTAATAAATTTGCTAGTACTAATATGTCAGAATTAAGTGGAGTTGCAAAACCTGTTATACAAAAATTATTAGGAAAGGCTAAAAATCCAATGTCTTCAATTGTTGAAGGTACTAATAATTTATCTTCAATGGTTAGAAGTAATCAATTTTATGATGATTTAATATTAAAAAATAACGAATTAACTAAAAATTGGAATGCTTGGAATGATGGATTTACTGGAAAAGATGGAGTTAGAATTGCTGCAAGAACTGGTCCTGAACCTAGAAACCCTTTTTTATTTAATAATACAGGAGAAGCTAGAAAAATTATTGGAGCTAGAGGTGATGATGTAGATTTAATTACACCAGATACTAAAGGAGATGCTGCTAGAAGAATAGATCAATGGGTAGATAGTTCAGCAAGTTTAAAACCAATTGATACTACTAAACAAATACAAATAGAAGCTGCCGGAGAAGTAAATAAAATTTTAAATCCATTACAGGGTAAATATGCCATAAAAGATTATGCAGAATCTTTTATGAAAACTCAAAATTCAGAAAAAAGTTTTCCACAACAGCTTTATAATAATTTAATTTTATATCCTAAAGCTACATCCCAAATGGCGAAAACAATTCTTGCACCATTTACACACGCAAGAAACTTTATTAGTGCTACTTCTTTTGCCGCAGCAAATGGTATATTACCTTTTGGTAATACAGCAGATGTTAGGGCAGCATGGAATGCATTACAAGTTGCGGGACCAGGAATGAGAAACTCTAATCAATTTTATCAAGAATTATTAGAGCTAGGAGTAGTAAACTCTAACGTACAATTAAAACAAGTAACAGATATATTAGCTGATGCAGATTTTGGAGGAATTCTTAATAAGGTTAATGGTGATTGGGGTTTAAATAAATTACTTAAAAAACTAGGTGGAGTAAAAAGATTTGCAGAAGATGCATACACAGCTGAAGATGATTTTTGGAAAATATTTACATACCTTGGTGAAAAATCTAGATTAGATAAATCCTTTAAAAATGCTGGTTTAAGATTAGGTCAAGAATTTACCGATATGAATGGTGTTAAAAGATTATTTAATGATAGAACTATGAAAGAAATGGCAGCAGATTTAGTTAAAAATAATGTTCCCAACTATGCTTTTGTATCTGATTTTATTAAAGGTTTAAGAAAACTACCAGTTGGAAACTTTGTAGCTTTCCCTTCGGAAATTATTAGAACAAGTGCAAATATTATAGAAACAGGATTAAAAGAAATTAATTATAAAACTGTCATTAATGGTATAGAAGTTACTCCATTGAGATCTAGGGGTTTACAAAGATTAACAGGTATGGCCGCAACTACTGCTGTACTACCACTAGGTACAGTTGCAGCGGCACAAGCAGTGTATAACATAGCCGATGATGAAATTGATGCAATGAGAAGGTATGTTGCTGACTGGTCTAAAAATTCTGTACTTGTTCCATTTAAAAATGAAGATGGTAAATTATCTTACATAGATTTTTCACATCTAAATGCATACGATACTGTAACAAGACCTATTCAAACTATATTAAATGCAGTTAATTCAGGTAGGGCTGATGAAGATGGTTTAATAGATGATTTTGTTTTAGGTATGATTGAATCTACAAAAGAATTAGGTTCTCCTTTTATTAGTGAAGCTATATGGACAGAGGCTTTGCAGGACGTAGCTCCTATACTTGGAAGAGGTGGTTTAACAAGTGAAGGTAGAAAAATTTGGAATCCTGAAGATTCACTAGGAGATAAAATGCAAAAAGCTATAGGTCATTTAGTAGAAGCACAGGCACCTCTTAACTGGAAACAAATGAAAAGATTGGGCTTATCTATTAGACCTACCGACGACAAGGGAAGAATAGATGATAGAGGCAATCAATATGAGTTTATAAATGAATTAGCAGGTATTGCAGGTTTAAGAAGAGTAGATATTAATCCTGAAAAATCTTTTAATTATAAAATAACAGATTATAAAAAAGGAATTAGAAATTCTAGAGGATTGTTTACTGCAGCTACGTTAAAAGGAGGAATAGTTACACCAGAACAAATAGTGGATGCTTATATAAATGCCAACAGAGCATTATATAAAACTAATAGAAAACTATTTTTAGATATAGATGCAGCAAAAGTTTTGGGTATGAGTGAGGATGCATTGGGGCAAAGAATGGTAAATAGAGGAGAGCGGAGATCTTTTGGTTTTTTAAATGAAGGATTATTTAGACCGCTAACTATTTCAAGAGATGTACAGGGATTATTTCAAAGTAAAGCAGATGAACTAGGTGTAGCAAATCCATTTGAACAAGCTTCAGATGTTATAGGTAGAATGCAAGGAGTATTTTCTGAAATTTCTTTAGATGGAGATTTATTTCCTGACATAGTAAATCCATTTAAAGTTCCTTTAACACAAGGTATACCTGAAACTATATCTAGTATATTACCTGAATCTGTTACTGGATTTTTAGGACAAAATACTATAAACACAAATCAAATACAGGGTTTAACTCCCCAAGAAATTACTATAAACAAAGCTAAAAAGGTAGGGTTTGGAAAACCCGGAGACATAGTTTTCCCAGGATAATATTATGGCTATTGAACCTAAAACAACTCGAGAACATATCTTATCCCTTTACGGACACATGACTGGAATCAAAAAAGAAATTGTTAAGAACAAACAAGACCTTAAACATATTCACGAAGATGTCGAGAAAATGGGCGGTAAGATAGATAAGATCTATTGGGTTCTTTTAGTAGCTGCGGGCACAACTACACTCTTCGTGATAGACCTTTTGGTAAGATGAAACTAATATTAATTATTGTATTGTCTAGTACTTTATACGAGTTAAAAGAAGTTGAAGTACCTAGTGGACAAACATGTGGTGATGTGTACAATAATGTCGTTGTGTATAAAGAAAATCCCCTTGCGTATCCAGGAAAAGGTCAAGTTTGGGTCAATGGATATTATAAAGGGAAAATTGTAGGAGGATATATTTGTGAAGCTATCTAAAAACTTTTATCTATCAGAGCTAACTAAATCGCAGACCGCGGAGCGTATGGGTTTAGATAATAATCCATCTCAATATGAAACTGAAAATTTACGCCTATTGTGCGAGCGTGTGCTACAACCGGTACGGGACCATTTTGATTCTGTGGTTTCCATTTCCAGTGGATTTCGAAATGAAATTTTGAGCGAAAAAATCGGTAGTAGTAGAAAATCCCAGCACTGTTTGGGCCAGGCGGCCGATTTTGAAATATTTGGTATAGAAAATAATAAGGTCAGTGATTGGATCAAAGAGAACCTTATGTTTGACCAATTAATTTTAGAATACTATATTCCAGGACAACCTAACTCTGGGTGGGTCCATGTTTCTTACAATTCTGACATAAATATGAACAGAAAAGAATATTTAATGGCTGTTAAAAAAGACGGTAAAACAGAATATAAACAAATACTTGGTTTATCTACAGATCGTTACGCAAAATAATTTTTAGTGTGGTAGTTGTTGGTTTAACGGTATATGAAAGACCAAGGACGAAGAAAACCGAACCAACTCTGGCATTGCTGCCAAGAACCTACCACTGTCCTTGGAGTACTTTTCTTGTCCTATTCTGTAATATTTTAATGCCATGTAATGGGTTCCTCGTCTCCATCTAAAATTTTATTAGTCTTAACCATAAATTTTATTTCACCACTTTTTAATGAATCTTCACCAAAATCTTCAACTTTATCTCTTATGGCTTGGTTGATTTCTAATATATCATGAAAAGATAATTGTACTATAAATTGTTTTTTCATTTGAGTAACCCATTTATTAGTTTTTTTAATTTTTTTAGTTTTTTTAGTTTTCATTAGATCCATTCCCTCCAATCTTCATCCATAATAGTATTAGCAATATCCATTTTTTTCCGTAGAGCTTTTACTATCTTTTCATCCACAGTTTTTGGTGCTATAAGGTCAATATATGTTACTGATTTATTCTGACCTATTCTATGTGCTCTATCTTCTGATTGTAATCTTTTTTCTAAATCATAACCGTTAGAGTAATAAACCACAGTATTAGCTGCAGTTAATGTAATACCATAACCCGCGGTTTGTGGATTACCTATAAAGAACCTAACTTTAGAATCTGGATCTTGAAACTTTGTAATAGCTTCTTGTCTATCCGCAGATTTAACAGCACCATAGTATTGAACTACAGAATCATCACCATATTCTTCTTTGATAGTTTTAACTAAATCTTCAATATCATATATATAATTTGCCCAAATAATAACCTTACCTTCTACCTCTTCAAGTAAAGCTAATAGTTCTTTCATTCTATTATTTTTAATTTTAGTTGTAGTACCATCGTCATTCTTTAAATGACCACAAGTAATTTGATGTAATCTCATCATTTGTGTAAGAACATGAGGTGCGGTTGCCATCTTACCTTTTAGTAAAGCGAGGGCCGCGGATTTCATGGTAGCGTAGGCCTTACTTTGTTCTTCAGTAAGTTCTATTTCACGTCTAGTATATATTTTAGGAGGTAAATCTAAACAATCTTCTTTCAACACCCTATATGAAAATTTTTTAATAGTGTCAGATAATTCATCTAATCTTTGATAACTAGCAATAAGTTGTACTCTACGTCCACCAAAATTTCTTTCAACCATATGAGCATATCTATTTCTAAAAGCATAAAAAGAACTGAAACCTAATAAAAATTCATTTAAAAAATTACATTGAGTATACAAGTCAAGAGGACTTTTTGTCACAGGAGAACCTGTAAGAATTCTTCTATATTCAGCCTGCTTTCCAAGTTGTAAGATAGATTTAGTACGTTTAGCAGTAGGATTTTTAATGGTAGTAGATTCGTCTACAGCAAGCATTGTTTTATGACAACTCATAAATTTACCTGCAAAATCTAAACCTTTTTTAGTACTTAACGCTTCAACATTCATAATCAGGATGTGTAGATCATGTCCTGTTTCAAATAATGATTGATACTCTTTATCCTTTGTTTTTGAAGTTGAAGCAGTCCATAATACCATTGTAGGTTGTATATGACTAACTAAATGTGTAGGTATTTCTTGAGAAAACCAATTGTTATATACACCCTTTGGTGCTATAATAAGTGCGCCATTTATTCTACCTTTATCATAAAGCATAGACATGTTATCAACCAATACTTTAGATTTTCCTGTTCCCATTTCCATGAAATAACCATACTCTGTTTTATCCCACGATTTTTCTAACGCAGTAATTTGATGTGCGTAAGGTTTTGTTTTAAATTTATAATTCATAATTTATTTCTTCTTTCTAGTTGACAAGTATATAAATCAATGTATAACAGCTGTCAAGACAAAAGAAATTAGAATTATTAGAATGAAAAATAAAATATTTGAATTATATAAACCAGATTCTTTAAGAGAATTTTTAGACTTTTATAAAAATAATCCAGAAGAGAAATTTGTTTATGTTGCACAACAACCTCAAGCAAATATAAATATATCAAGTGCGTCTGATTTTGGTTATCTAATTATTTGTTTACCTAACACTGGACCAGAGTCTCAAGCAATTTATTCTACTTCTCCGTTTGTGAGAAAAATGAAAAAGAATTTACAAAATTTTAGACAACAAGATTATTTATTAGCTATTGGAGATCCTATAATAATTGGTATTTGCAATATTGCTATAAGTGATGTAACAAATGGAAAGTTTAATGTATTAAAATGGGATAGAAGAGAGTATAGATACTACCCATTAGAATTAGACTTTTATAACTAGAAAGAAGAAATAATATGAGCCATAAAGTAAAACCTGAAGATAAGTTAAAAAAAGAAAATAAGTTAAAAAAAGAAATAAGAGACCTAAAAAAAGAGGCCAAACCTTTTCTTGCTTATAAAAGATTAATCTTAACTGCTGCTAAATCAGAATATGACCCCGAAGATGTTGTAGAGGGTATAAAGTTTGCAGCAAAGCAAATTGAGAAAAAGAATTGGCTAATGGCTGATAAGGTGGGAGGAACTTCTGGCGATTTAATGGTTAGGGATGTGTGCCCAAAATGTGAAATAAATTTAGTGGGAAAAGATCTTCAACCAAGAGAGTTTACACTTCCTTGCTTAATTAAAGGCTGCTCATTTAATGAAAAACCCAATCAACTGAAGGAGAAAACAATATGAGTAATGAAATAACAAATATGATGTTAAAAGATTCTAAAGATCTTTTAGATGATGTAGAAATAAATGACATAGCATCTGAATGTGTAAAGCTAAAACAAAAAGAAGATGAAATAGCTTCACTTGAAGAGCAGTTAAAATTAAAAAAAGCAGAGGCAGATGATATTGGTTCTAGAGTAATTCCAGAACTATTAGCTGAACAAGGTTTAAGTGAAATTAAACTTGCAGATGGATCTAAAGTTTCTGTTAAAAAAGAATTTAGAGCAACCGTCCCTAAAGATGATGTGAGGAGACAAGGTTGTTTACAATGGCTTCGTGACCAGGGTTTAGGAGATATTATTAAAAATAATGTTTTTGTAAGCTTTGGCAGTGGAGAAGACACCAAGGCGGAGCAGTTGCTCAACCTTGCAGCAGAAAATGGTTTTAATCCACAACAGGTATCTGATGTGCATTGGGCTACACTTTCTGCTCTATATCAGGAGCGTGTTCAGTCCGGGCTGGACATGCCTTCTGAAAACTTTAGTCTTTGGATTAAAGCTAAAACTAAAATAACTCGGAAATAACCAATAAAGGATAAAAAATAATGAG
>Ga0208646_1000904_pt1 | contig 16342 bp, 19 predicted proteins | sample AntAceMetag02UK8_FD_184762 | JGI IMG/M metagenome (GOLD analysis project Ga0208646, IMG submission 184762) | Saline lake microbial communities from Ace Lake, Antarctica - Antarctic Ace Lake Metagenome 02UK8 (SPAdes) (version 2) | ecosystem: Environmental > Aquatic > Non-marine Saline and... | reverse complement strand
ATTAAACCCCCCTTTTTTTTCGCGAGATTTTCAAAGTATACAATTTATTTATAATTTATTTACAATTTATTTACAATTTATTAATTATTCCATCGCATGTTAAAATGGGTCGATTTTCAAAGTTTACAATTTATTTACAATTTATTTACAATTTATTAATTATTCCCTCGCATGTTAAAATCGGGTCGTAAACTCTCATTTACATTTTTTATATATATAGATTGAATAATTCTTGAAATACACTTAAAAATAAAAATCTATTACTATTATATAAATGAGTTATCAATATCAACACGAAAAAACATTTAAGATAAAAAATAAATATCTTACAAAAGTAAATAGAAAAATCGATATAAATTACAACGGTAATATTATATATATCATTAGTAAAGAGATTTTACGACTTGAGGTATTGAGTAAGCTTGGATATCAAGGTTATAGTTATTGTAATAATGATTATTTAAAACAATGTAATGACGATAATAATTTAATTGATAATCTTAAAGCACAACAACTAATGTATGAAGAGATCCGATCAATAAATAATAAAACATATTATGATGATGGACTTGATGACGATGATGCATTTGATTTAATTGAATAAAATATATTATATAATTCTTGAAAAACACTTAAAAATTAATTTATATAGTTAATATATAAATGAATTATAGAGATTTACAAAACGAATGCAGAAAGTTACGAGACAATGGAAATATTGAAAAAGGTTTTAAACTAAATCAAAATAAACAGGTTTTATATTTTAAATATCATACTTCAGTTTTTGAAGATAGTTTAATTCCTGATTCAAACGATCAAATATTAGAAGATATCAGCATAATAAAAGATCATAAAAATATAGTTATTTCAATATTAGGAGATTATGTAATGGATAGATTTATTAATGATAAATATAAGCATATATCAGACATAGAAGAAGATATCAGCATAATAAAAGATCATGAAAATATAGTTATTTCAAAATTAGGAGATTATGTAATGGATAGATTTATTAATGATAAATATAAGCATATATCAGAAATAGAAGAAGATATAGAAACATGTAAAGAAATAATAAATAATTACATAAAATAATTGTTCAGGTGATCAACAACACATAAACAATTTTAAACTTTAGTTTTTTTTAATATATAATGACGTGTGCATTTATACTCTGTATGAGCATATGGCGTATATTCTATTATATCAGAAGATAACTTATAACCTTTTTTTTTTAAATCTTTATTTAAAATTTTTAATATATCATTAATAATATATTTTGTTGTGTGTTGTTCGATTTTATCGGTGTATGTTATTGAGAAATTCATTTATATAATATATAAACATTTTTTATATATTTAAGCATAAGAATACAAAAAAATATATATTTAAGCATAAGAATACAAAAAAATATATATTTAAGCATAAGAATACAAAAAAATATATATTTAAGCATAGAAATACAAAATATGATAAATCTAAACATAAAAAATATATATAGTTATATTATATGAACTCAGAAGAAGAGGGGCTAAGTAAAGAGGAATACAATAATCTTATGGTATTACCTAAAAAAAAGACACAGATTAAAAAAGTAAAAAAACAAACTAAAAAATCTAAAGGAATATCAAAAAAGAAAACAGTAAATACACCTGATGATCAAATAAAAGAAGAGGATATAGATAATGTACCAATGCCAGAAATACAAGCACAAGAACCAGAGGAACAAAAACCAGAATTACAAGTACCCGAAAAACTAAGAATCAAAACACCGAAAGCTGAACCATTTAAAAAAACAGAATCAATAAACTATAAAAATGAATTATCCGAACTAAAGAAAGAATATGAAAATTTAAAAAAATATAATAAATCAAATGATTTGAATAATATAATGAGTGAAATAAAAAGCTTAAAAGAATCTTTAACACATTCTAAAAAAAATGTATTTTCTTCATTATCAGAGTCTGAGATAGCCTTAATGATGAGATTAAAATAATTATCTTCTCATATAGTATTATGTTAAGTCTAACTAAATTAGGTACATACGGACAAAATGCAAATATTAAAGACCATCGTGGAACAAATCAAACTACACGTTTATCAGAATCAAATTACGGAGCATTAAAAACTCCGCAAACTGATGCAGAAATAACGATTAAACAACTAGGAATATTTGATACTGCCGAAATGATAAATATTCGAACTAAAGACGCATATAGTAGAATGGCTAACCCAGAATCACGAATTAATTTTTATGAAGAGAGCAAAAAAACAATTAATAAACAAGCGAGCGAAGATATAACCCGCAAAATGATTGAAAAATTTGCATCTTATAAAAAAGACTATACATCAGATGATAGCGCGAAATCTGATTTTACTAAGTTCATAAATGCTTTATCTAAAGGAGGATTTAATAATAATTTAATAAGAAACTCAGAACAGCAAGCAGTAAATAATATTCAAGCAAATCCAAATATTTTAAATTCATCTATAACTCCTTCGTCACTTATGCCTTCAGTTGCTGACAATACTGCTACAGATGGTCATGCTTTACCTACTACTTCTTCGTCTATGATGTCAGGTTTGCCCGTTAATATGGGTTCTTCATTAATTGGTGTTTTAGGCTCAGCAATGGGTGGGGTATCTAGTGCATTAGGTTCAGCAATGGGTGGAGCATCTGGTATTATTTCATCTCTCAGTGATAGTATGACATCAAAAAGTACCGAGCCTGTTGATCAAGCGACTCTTTCGGGATATGATGTTATCGATTTTCCACCAGATGATGATTATTTTGACAATGGGGCCGGCGTTGGTGTCGGCAGAGCTCCTTTATTTCGCCAAAGATTAGGGCGTGGAATTAATCCCGTGGGAGTTGAAGCCGTAGGCATAGGATTGGAAGAAGAAGAAACCGAACCCGAAAGAGTGGTCAAACATATTGATCCAGAAGTCATAGCGGTGGCCGTGACTCCAGCAGCCGCATCCTCGCGATCATCTACCTCTATATATATCCCAGAAGGCAATAAGATAATTAATAAGAACAATAGACAAACTATATTAAGCGCTAAGCTCGGAGACTATACTAAAAAGTTAAAAGGTGAACCATACATAGATGTAAGGGGTCGTCATAGCAAATCCGTTATGCACATTGATAAACAAAAAGCAAAATTAATATTAAGTTCTAATAGTGTCGCAGGAATAAAAGCACCTGAAGAATCAGTAATGAAAAAGACAGCTTTTAACAATTTTAAAATAAAATTAGGCCATGTAGTAGCAATGAAATATATGACCGCTAATAATAAAGCTGTTGGGTCACCAGTTGGATATGCCAACTTCCAACAATTAATAAGAAATGCAATGGCTTAATAAAATATTATTTTACATTAGAAAAAAATCTAATATAAAATATATATGTCAGGAATAAATCAAAATATTTCATTTCAGCCATCACAAAATACAAGATCAAGCGGTATAAATCAAAATAGTTCAAATAGTTCAACATCTATAAATAATAATAGTTCAGCATCTGGAATAAATAATAATGGTTCAGGATCTGGAATAAGTAATAATAGATCAAGAAATACATCAACTGTAAACTCATCAAACTTCACAAAAAGAGACCCAATATATACATATGACGCACAATCAGAATTAGAAAGAATAAGTAATATTTATTCTGATATTTTAGAGCAAAAAATATATGCCGATTTTATAGCCTCAACAATTGCAAATGAACATGAGAATTTTGATAATTGGGCAGAGTCTCAAGGATTAAAAGGTAAAGAGATAAACGATATAATAGAATTTATGGATGTTATAGATACTGGCGAATTTACAAGCAGTGACCCATTAAATGAAAAAATAAATAAAGTATTAGATTATATACCTGATATTATGCAAGTATTACTAGATTCGGATGGTTTAGCTCCTGCTATAAAAGTGGCACAGGGTAAAAATCCAGTAGTCGACGAAGTAAAATATACAATAGAAAAAGTTATATCACCTTTACTTAAAGATTTAGGGGCAAAGCTTGAGCTAAGATTTACGGGAAAACTGGGTCAATCAATATCAAAAGGAATGGTAGAATGGGGCGAACGATTAGCCACCTTACCTACTGAAGTTTTAGAAAAGTTAGGACCTGTCGACATTATAGCCTCAGTTGTTGATCTTGGATTATTAGCGGTTGATATGGGAACAGGAAATTATAGGAAACGAAACCATGAACTAAGCGAAGAAGTATTAGGCATTCCAATAATTGGGTCTATATTGTCCGCTGGTGAGTCGATTCGTGATTTATTAGATTCATCTTTAGGTGTTCCAACAAATCAAGAAGGAGCGGACATATTAAAAGATAATTTAAACAACAATTTATGGACTCCAACAATTCAAGAATATAAAAAGGTAATGGAAGAAATAGCAAGCAAAGAAATTGAACTAAGAAATACAAAAGAAGATATAGAAAAACAGCTAGGTAAAGACTCTATATATAGAGAGGTCCAGGAAACAATGAAAGACGCCCTACGAGAATTCGGTAATAATAAAGAAGTCGTAAAACAATTTTATGAAAAAGAAACAGGTTATATATATGATCCAAAAATGATATTGCCAGAAGACGCCCAACAAAACGTAAATAATGCAAAATCAACACTGAATAATTTAAAGATTGATTTAAAAGACAAACAAAAAATGTTGAGCGATTGGGCAACATCTGGAGGTCGTGAGTCTTATATACAAATAAAAAGATACGAGTTGGAAGTAGCACGGTTGAAATCACAAGTAAAAAATGCAGAAAGAAAACTAACAGCTGATAATGAAATATTGATAAAATCACAAGAAAATAATAAAAATCTTGAAGTGTCCAACTCAATAGGTGAGTTAATAGATTTATATTTAGAAACTTCAAACCTAGAAGAAACAATTAAAAAACTTGAAGATGTGGAGGAAGTCTCCGAACTAAACACAATTATTACACCCATAGAAATGGAAGCCAGACAATCACTCGAGAATATGTTTAATTTATCGGAACAATACAGAATAGCAAACGGTGCAATAGATCAATTAGAGAACAAAATTAATAGATATAATTCTGACATGTTCCAAGCAACTTTTATAATGCAACAAGGAATGAATGAAGTAGGTTATGAAACATGGAGCAGAGCAGAACGTACATATAATACAGCAGAAAAAGAGAAACCAAAAGCAGAAGCACGAAAAGCTGAACTAGAAGGACTAATACCAATTATGGAGCAAAAAGTTAATGAATCACAAGAAACTTTAGAAAGGATTATAGAAGAAGCCGAAGAGAAAAATATAGATCTTGCATTTTTAGAACAATCCGTAAATTACGATGAAGCATTAAGTGCGATACAAGATGACACTCAGATATGGGACCGTATATTTTCTGATTTATCGGCTTCGATTGGCGGTTTTTATTATTTTTAATATATAAAAAAATCTAAACTAAAATATACATGTCAGGAATTAACCCAAGCGGAAGCGGAAGCGGAATAAATCCAAATAATAATACGTTGCAGAATTGGGCAGATTATCCCGCGATATCGGATATTAACGCCAACAATAAAGATATAACAGCAGTAAATGAAATAACCGTAGAAACTTTAAATTACACATCGCTAAATCCTCCAGTCGGTGGATCTGAAAATATAGAACAAACATTAACGACAGGAAATGATGCGGGAACATTGGGAATAACTAACTTAGGATTAGTCACAGTTGGATCAAATCAACACGTATTATATCCATCTGGTGACCTTACAACTCTGGGAGCATTCGTAAGCTCAAATAGTGTAAATAGTACTTCTACAGATTCGGGTGCTGTTGTATGTTCTGCTGGAGGTTTGGGTGTTTTTTTAGATGCTACGATTGGCGGATCTATTAATGTTGGAGGTGATATAACAACATTAGGAAATATTGACGGCGTAGATATTACAGCATCCGGAAATATTGACGGTGTAGATATTACAGCATCAGGAAATATAAATAGTGCAGATATTACAGCGTCAGGCGATATCACATTATCCGCTGGAAATTTAAACATGAATAATTATATTGAAATGAACAGTAATAATATAGCAGGATTAGGAACACTAAACGGTGGAGATCTGCAAGCTATGAATTTAATAGGAACTACCACACAAGGAGCAGGACATCAATTTAATAATGATGAACCAACTACATTTATTTCAAATGTTAACGGTGATTTTAAAATTATTGGGTCTAATGCTTTTTCTGCTCCTGTACAACCAAGAATAAAACTTATTCGAGGTGTTGAATCTGATACAAACCGAGACGTAATATTAAGTGGTGCAACTGGAAATTTTAAAGTTATAGGTGATGTATCAGGTGTTGAAACTATTTATTTTTCGATTGGAGTGCCAACAAATACCACAACAATAAATACAGATCTTACAGTAAATGGAAGTCTCACATTAACGGATCCCCTATCAACTTATACATTTATCCAAAATGATGCAAATAGTACAAGCACAAGCATTCCAGCACCTGCAAGTTATACAGATGCGACCACTTGGTCGGTTGCTGATACTTTATTAACTGCCTCGGGTGGAGATTTTAATATGATTTTAGATGAACTCAGCCCAACAATAATAAAATGCTCAATGTCTTCAAGTAATACTAATGAGGGATTCACCCGATCACTTGGTGTTGCTTTTCAATTTATGATAAGTGGGGCATGGGAAACAGACAATACAACAATTCCTCGACAATTACAAACAGTTGAATTAAAGGAAACTGGAACCGTTATATTATCCCATTATTTGCCTCCTGTTCACGGATACGAACAAATGCGATTATTAGTTTGTGGAGAAGGCACAACAGATATTAAATACGGCAATGGATCAGTTAATAGGTCTTCATATTGTTTACTTGAAAGAACATATTTAAATTAAAATATATTATTATATTATAATGGAACCATTAACAATAAGCTTAATTATTTCAGCAGTATTAAATGCATTCTTTATAATAAGAAAGATCATAAAGAGAGTAAATAAAAGTTCATGCATTATTGAACACGACAATATAACATACAAAATTGATATATCAAAGGTAAATGACGAAATAGACAAAACCGACATATTATCAGATGAAGAAAAACAGAAAGTAAAAAAAGCACTAGAAAAAATAAAATCAAGCATAAAAAAATAATATTAAGCTTATTATATATGGTAAGTGTTATAATTAAGAAATCACCAAAAAAAGAAAAAAAGCTAAGAGCAATATTTACATATGATAACGGCAATAAAATGTATATAGACTTTGGAGCTACTGGTTATATGGATTATATATTATATTATAAAAAAGATGTAACCAATGCAAATAAACGAAAAAAAGCATATTTAAAAAGGCATAGACCTAATGAAAACTGGAATGATTATATGAGTGCTGGATCATTGAGTCGCTGGATATTATGGAATAAACCAACACTACACCAAAGCCTAACCAATTATAAAAACAAATTTAATTTAAAATAATTTCTTAATAGTATTTATTAATGAATTATCTAAATCCATTTTCAGTATTGGACTTATTCAACCCACGCCATATTGTGAACCCATCAGCAATAATAGACACAGCCCAAACAATTTATAAAAGAACCACCAAGCCATTAAAGCCATTAAAAGAAATGGATAGAGAGAAAGAAAAAGATTTATACGCTTCAATATCAAGACAAGCATATAAACCAAATCGAAATGAAAAAGTTAGAGGTTATGAATATGTACCCAATGAATCAACAAAAAAAAGGGCAGTATATAAAGACCCATCATCTGGACATTTTATAGTAGCAGAGAGAGGAACCGACACAAGCGACCCTATGGATCTAAACGATGATATAAGTATCGTAAAAGGTAAACTAAAGGACACTTCAAGACATATTAACGAGTCAAGATGGTTAAATAACTTTCAAAAGAAACATGGAGATAATATAACACTAACAGGTCATTCATTGGGGTCTAATCATGCTAAATTATTAGCTATAGATAGCGGTTTACCTATGGTCGGATTTTCAGAAGGTACAGCCCCAACAGTACATAGTTTAGGTGAAAAATTATTTACAAAAGATGGCAATATAAGAAATTATAACGTAAGCTATGATCCAATTAGTGGACTAAATCCCTTTTCTATAAATGTAAAACCTAAAGAAGGATTTATAAAAGATCCCCATGCACTCGATCATTTTATAGATGCTTCAATTGAAGAAGAAGAATTAAAAGAAAAATTAACAGAAGAAGAAAATAATATACTTGATGAACTATTACAATAATTTCTAATCTTATATTATTACATGCCTATAAAAAGGGAAGTTATACCATCAGAAAAGAAACATTTAAAATTACTAAAAATGATTGATAAATTAGATGCTACGTTACCTAAACCGCCATTTTTTATAATTATACAAGGAAGCGTAGGAAGTGGTAAATCATCATGTCTTTATTCATTAATAAAAAACTATCAAGAGAAGAATTTTTTTGATATAATATACTTTTATAATAGAGTGTCTGACTCTGATAAAGTATGGGAAACATTTGATAAAGATAAAAAAACAGCAGTTGAAATATATAATAGTTACAATAATAAAAATCTTCTAGAGTTAATTGATAATATCGACAAAGTACAAAAAGAAAGGAGAGGAAACAAAAAGAGACCACTTAATATATTATTTGTATTTGATGATATGGCTTATTCGAATATTGTAAGTAAATCAAAAAGTACAGCATTAGATCAGTTAGTTATTAATCGAAGGCATTATAACGTTTCATTATTGATAACATCACAAACATATAAAGCTTTAAATCAAAATTTACGTACTAACAACTTATCCCATTTATTATTAATGAGGGCAAACCTAAAGGATTTAAAAATGATAGCCGAAGACCATAATGCTGGAATGGTTGAAGAAAATGAATTTATCGACATGTATAAATATTGTAAAGAAAAAGGAAAATATGATTTTTTAGTTGTTGATTATCAATGTGACCCCGATAAGATGTTTAAAAGGAACTTTGACGAAGTATTAAAAATAGAAAAATAAAATCTAATATTATAGTATTATATGCCTTCATTTGGTAACTATAGAAAGATGCCCACATTTTTAGGTCAAAAGCTTAATAGTGTAAAAAAAGAAGCAATGGGAAGTAGCGGAAAAGGTCTATTAGATGGATTTTTAACAGCAACACCGATGCAAAATTTACGTAATATTGGAGTTGGACAACTCAATAAATTTAAAGATGAAATAAAAGAAGATTTGAAAGAGAAAGCAATTGATGAGGCAGAAAAAGCTATAGATAAGATGGCAGGAAAGCAATAAATAATAATATAGAATTATTTAGTTATTAAAAAATAATATCTAAATTAATATTATTACATGTCCTCATTCGGCGTATCAAATATACAAGGTGTAAACCTTCAAGATAAAATTCCAGAATCTGCTAAATTAGTAGCTAACTCTATAGATGTACAGAGCGTCGTATCTAATAGACGTCAGGTTAAATTTAATGCTAATAATGGTAATTCATTTTCTCCATCTGAAACCATACATGTAGCTTTACAGTCACAATCTGATTTCATAATTCCTAGCTCTGCATCTGTCCATTTGGTTTTAAAAAATAGCACAGTAACTGCTGCTCCTGCTTCTGCTGCATCGACTACATCATGCTTTGATGATTTGTCAACATGTGTCATTAATCGTGCCATGCTTTCCGCTTCTGGTGTGGCTGTTGAAGATATTTTAGATGTAAATAAAGTAATTAATACCCTAGCATATTCACATATGACCCCTGAACATTATAATAACCAAGCAAGCGTAAATGTCGGAGCTTGGAAATGGGTAAAGGGTTATGGCTCTGATGGTGTCGGTGCATATACACCTGCCCCTGATACAGTACCCCCAACAACTGCACAGGTGAACGCATCAGTGGCTAGTGTTAACTCTTATGCAGTACTTAATAGAAATGATACATTTGGTGTTGCATCAAGACAAATATTAAGATCAGCGAAAGAAACTGCCAACGGTCTTGAAGTTAACATACCATTAAGTTATATTTTTGCTCTCTTCCGCTCTAATACACTATTCCCCCTTTCTTTCTTAAGTTCTCTTGATATGCATTTAACCCTAGAAAGTGCAATAAAGGCTATTTTTTCTACTGTTGGTACTGATGTACCAAATTATAAAATTAATGAATTTTACGTAGTAGCTGATATGGTGTCACTATCGACTGAATATCTCAATATTTTACAAGCTTCTTTTAATGCATCTGAAGAAATGGGCTATACTCTACCAATTCAAACAATTTCAACAGCCCCTCAATCTTCTGTAGCTGGTGGTCAATCTGATATGACATTTTCAAAGTCTACTCCATTCATGAAAAATATTTATTTCAGATTTACTGATACAACATTTGATACAAAAGTGGATGAATACTCTATATCTGGTCAGTGTTACCATCTTGACGCTTCGCCTAATATGAGATTAAGAGTAGGCAGTAAACCATTCCCAGAATATGACAGCCTTAAATCAGCACATGAGATATACCGTAATAACTGCGTGGGTCTTGGTCAAATGTCTAATGTATCCGATAATTTAGGACTTCTAAATAATAATACTTTAACTAATGCTACATCTAAAGGGTCGCAATTTTATACCCTCTTCTCTATGGAAAAAATTAGTGGACTTGGTGCCGATTATTACGCTATGGATTCTATGGATGCTTCACTAGCTGGTGGTGTAATCACTTTATCCGCTAATTTACTAGCAACAACCCAAATACTTGCAATGTTCGAACATACAAAAGTCCTTAAACTTGGTGATCGTAGGGTAGATGTAAGAGGTTAATTTATTAAATTATAATTCTAATATTACTATAAAAAATAGTATCAATAGAATTTTATTATTCAAACTTTTTATTTTCGTGTATATGTTTTACTTCTGGTTTTGGCAAAGACAAAAGGTACTCTTTACGCATTTTTACGGCTTCATCTTTTTTACCTTCTTTTAATAAATCTTCATATTTTATCCCATTTTCAAAATTTTCATATTCTAATTTTGTCATGCTGCTATATTTTTCGGGGTCTTGTTTTACTAGGAAATTAGGAAACGGCAACATTTTAAAATATGGGTCATTCTCTATTTTTTTATAAAAGTCGGTTATTTCTTTTTTTGTCATTTGTATTTTTGGGTCTACGCCTTTAGGAGATTTAAACATTATACTATATATTTAGATTTTATTTAGTTCAAAACTATATATAAAATATTTTTATCTTTACTATTATATACTATGTCAATTAGACGATTATTTATAAATCCATATTTAACTTATAGCTCGAATAGTGGTCAATCATTAACAAATTTTACTGTTAACTTTCCAACATCTATAAATCATCCTAAAGATGTAACAATTATGGGGGCGTCATTGCTTTTTTATCCTAAATATCCAAATTTTACACCAAAAGAAAATAAAGTATATATGACTGTTGTTATTTCTTCAGTTACTTATAATATAGTTATTACAATACCACCTGAGCTTGTTTACGTTACGCCTAGTAATCCTTCAGGTACAAACACACAAGATGAATTAAATAGACCAGTTAATATTGTGTCAGATCCTGCGTTACCTACTGATTTTGGGACAGACGTGGGAGAGTTTATATATGTAACAAATGATCAAAATTTTAATTTTGAAGCCGTTGCTGTAAATGATATAAGATTTGTCGACGGTGCGAATAATGCATATAGACGTTTAGGACTTTCAGGTAGTTTTTTAAATGTAAATATTAATACGTTGTCATTTGGTACGCTTGATTTTGGAAATCCTCCGATTTTGGCTAGATCACAAGTATTATATATTTGTAGTAATTTAAGTAATGATAGTATGATAAATGGACTTACTAGTTATGGCTCTAATATTATGGCACAAATTCCAGTAAATGGAGGGTTTGGCGATATTATATCATATGAACCAACTAGTAACTGGGGAAAACTGGATAAACCGCGGAGTTTCTCATCTATCACTTTTACTATTTTAGACGATACATTTGAACCTATTCTATTTTCATCTAATGCTAATCTTTTGATAGCTTTACAGATTCAATATGATGAAAATAATAATTCTAATACTGGACGAATTAAAAATGTAATCTTATAATTTTTTTATCATGCTAAATATATAATGAAGTTCTATGATGTTGGTAATAAATCACATATAGAAATAGCGGAAAAACACGTAAAAGTAAAAAAAACTAAAAATAATCGTCATTTAGCTTATGTTGACCTAAAACAAAAAAGATTAGTTAAATTTATTAGTAAGGCTGAGGCGGTAAGACTGGGCTTTAAAAATTAAAATATAGTTTAATTACTGCCCATTTTCAGATATAGCATTTTTAAATTTAGATTAATTAATCTATTTTTAAAACTATTTATCTTTCTGTGATTTCTTTTTTAAATAATATCTTTTATTATACTCTTTCACTTTTAGCTTCTTTATATCTTCTTTTGTTAGATTTTCACATAGTGTTTTATTTTTTTCAAGTTCTAACCTTTCTTTTTGGTAGTCGTTTATTTCTATGCATGCATGTAAATAACTATTTAATAGTGTATTATGTAAATGTGCTATTTGTTCGTCAAGTGTTAAGATGTTGATTAATGAATCCATTCTATATATATACTTAATAAGATATTTTTTTAAGTGTTTTAAAAACTATATATTTTTATTTGTTCTAAATTCTTAGCTCTTGAAAGTGCAGTATAAATTACGTCACGTGGTGCTTTTTCAATTTCATGTATTGTGTATGATTCATTTATTGTTTGTCCTTGTACTGAATGAATAGTATTATATAAACCGTTTAATTTCTTTCTTCCGTATGCATGAGTATAACTAAAATTATTTTTTTCATCTATCTTATTAGTTATTTTAAAATTAGATTTTACAATGTTTATAATTTTATCAATCGGAGCTGTAAGTACTTTATTTAATACATTATATAATTCTTTACTATATCTTGATATCCCGTCACGATATGGTATAGTTAACGTATTATAAGAGGTTAACATATTTATAATATTTTTATAATTTAAATCATATTCTAATTTACATTGTTCTATATCTCCCATTAATAATATTTTACAATTAAAATATTTCTTGTAATTCTCTATAATTTTAAATCCTTCTTTATTCATTTGTGATATCTCATCAATTATTAAATAAGTTTTTAAATTTAAATTAATGTCTTGATAGTACTTTTTACTATATTTTTGAAATGTTATATCATCGGATGAGTTGCGGGTAGTCCCTAAAAATACGGCATCATATCCATTATTTTTTATGTATGGGATAAATTCATTTTTTATAAAGTATGATTTACCAAAACCAGCAGGACATAAAATAGAAAAATCTTGACCTAATAACTCTTTATAATCTGATAAGTCATAATTATTTATTTTTTGTGGTTTGTGTATTACTGGAGCACTTATAAGTATATCATCATTTATTATTTCATCATAATAAAAACATTCTTTTTTTTCTTCTTTAAATCCTCCTATTTCATCCGTTACTTTCATTTTTGGTTTTGTTTTGCATTTATAACCCACTGAATCGGTCTTTATTCTTATTAATTCGGCGGTTGGGTTCTTTTTCATAAACTCATTATGAAATTCATATAATTTTATATTTGTTAATTCCCATAATAATAATGCATTATGTAGTCCTGTTTTTGGTTTCATACGATTTTTAGATATATATAATGCTCTATCTTCTTCATTATAATTTGTTATATTTTTATGAAGTATTTCTAATGCCTCTATTTCTAATTTACTTGATGTATTAACTTTGCATGTATTCTCTATATTTTTACATTGTATCCATCCGCTATATGCCCTTAATTCATTATTTGTAAATTCTTTTACTGTTTCACTGCTAATTTGAAACTCAATTATTGGTAAATACGAATAGATCTTTTTTATTCTCTTTTTAAAATATGGCTTTTTTAAAAGATAACCAAAAAAGTAATCTTTTGATTTGGGGGCTAATATATCATCTGTATTTTTTACTTCAATATAATATAAATTACTGTTATTAATTACATGGGTCGATACATATTTTTTAAAATTACTCTCATATTTTACCTCACCAAACGCACTATGTAATCGCATATGTGACGGGTAAGACTTATTATGATCATAAAAATTTGTACATTCTCCACCTTTGCATATACTTCGTATTTTACTTATATTTTGTAATACAGATTCAACATCAGAATTTACACATGAATTACATAAGTTTAATTTATCTTCTTTGTTCATGTATGTGTAAAAATTTTTAGATCTAATATTAGGCATTTTATCATGTCCTACATTACAATATATAACCTTATTACTATTATATATAACCTCATTCGATGATACATTATTTAACCTTTCACATAATCCATTAAATAAATCACAATCACCAGTATAATATACCACGTCTTTAGTATTCTCAAGCTCTTCAATATTATTTAATACTTTCTTTTCTATCTTCTTTTTATTTGCAGAAAGGTTAACATGATATAAATGCTCATCAGTTACTACAAAATTATATAATTTACCCTTTAATGTATTCTCATAATATAATATATCACTTGATGTATACACTGCAATATTTTTATTATTTGAATTACATATATTAATAAATTCATTAACTGTAAAATAATCATATGATGATACTTTTATTTTCATTATATTATTTAAAAATTCAAGACCGCAATTATTTATAACTTCATAATCTAAGGTTTTATGTGTTGATAATTGATTATAATATATCTTTTTTATTTTTATATTTCCGAATATTGATTTAAATGTTCTCTTTCCTATTGTTATTTTTCTTTTTGTTTTTGGATTTATTACTTTGTTATTATCTTTAGATTTTATCATATTCATTAATTTTATTTTTCCTACTCCTCGCTTCTTCTTTTTTAAATCTAAATTTTTAAATAAATAATTATTATAATTTTCTTTTATTAATCCCTTTAATGATTGATCACCTAATAATTTAGACTTATTTATAAATGTATATTTATTTAAATTATTTAATGGGCTTTGTGCATTTTGTGGAGCAATTCCCATATATGCATTTATTGCATTTATTATTTGAGATGCTGTATCTAACTTTAAATTAATTTTATGACTTTCTACCATTTTATTATTTATTCTAGTTTTATTTCTTGATTGTATTATAAAGGATCCCCCGTTGTCATTTGCTGAATATTTAGTTATTAGATCTCTTTTTATATTCATTAAATTATTATCACTTATATAATCAGGTCGTAACGATTCGCCCGCTTCTCTATCTGTTTTTGATGTTATTTTAATTTTTCCTTCTGGCATATATATATATACAATATTATTTTTTTAAATACTTTTAAGAGATTTTTAAAGAAATCTATATATTATTTTTTTTAATTGTTTATGTGACAGTATCACGTGAACAATTATTATATGTTTTTTATAGTGCTTTTTTATAAATATATTCATACATAAATTCTTTTATTGTCATACTAAAAGGTAAATTATAATCATGAAACCTATAAACAAAAAACATATTTTCATTAATAAATAATTCATTAATAACATTAACATAATCTTTATCATATTCAGATACAGATACTCCGTAACGATGAATTTTCGGTATAAAATCGTGCATATTAATACAATAAGCATCAAATAAATTCGCGATCCGGTTACAGTCTATTATTTCTTTATAATAATCCAAAAAATTATATTCATCTATTATATCACTAAAAAAACTAGAAAAATTTCTTTTTATATTGAATAAATTTTTTAATTTATGATTTATAAAATGATAATCATCAAATATAATTTTTAAGTGATTATATTTATTATATAAATCGTATATTTTATTATGAATAATACAAGCTTTTTTTAAGTTTTCTATATTTAACTTATCAATATAATAATAAATTTTATTTAAATTTTTTAGTTTCCATTTTTTTTGATGTCTATTTATTTCTTGTTCAAATTTTTCATTTTTATCTTTTATGTTTTTAAGTGTTTCTATATATACTTTAATCTTATTAAAATCATTTAAACAATCATCGATTATTGAATCACAACCTTTCATGAATGGTTTATGTTTTAATAATTCTTGAAATACAATATTATTTGTAAAATTGGATTTATTTTTTGATTCCTCAGGATCCATTTATATAATAGTAATAGATTTTTATTTTTAAGTGTATTTCAAGAATTATTCAATCTATATATATAAAAAATGTAAATGAGAGTTTACGACCCGATTTTAACATGCGAGGGAAT
>Ga0208646_1000901_pt1 | contig 16390 bp, 12 predicted proteins | sample AntAceMetag02UK8_FD_184762 | JGI IMG/M metagenome (GOLD analysis project Ga0208646, IMG submission 184762) | Saline lake microbial communities from Ace Lake, Antarctica - Antarctic Ace Lake Metagenome 02UK8 (SPAdes) (version 2) | ecosystem: Environmental > Aquatic > Non-marine Saline and... | reverse complement strand
GCAAGGAAGGGGCTAGCAACGTTGTAGGTGTATTCACTAGCGAGGTCTGCTCTGACCTGCGCCACATCTGCACCGGATTCTTCCGCTGCTTTGATTTCCTTGCGGTACAAAATATTTACTGCGCCTTGACCCCCCATGACAGCAATCTCTGCCGTCGGCCAGGCGAAGTTCAGGTCTGCCCCCAATTGCTTTGAACCCATCACGATGTAGGCCCCCCCATAGGCTTTGCGGGTAATTACAGTGATGAGGGGCACACTAGCTTCCGCGTAGGCGTAAAGAAGTTTTGCGCCACGGCGAATCACACCCGTCCATTCCTGGTCGGTGCCGGGGAGGTACCCAGGAACATCAACAATGGTCAGAATGGGAATTGAAAAGGCATCGCAAAATCTCACAAACCGCGCAGCCTTCTCGCCAGCATCGATGTTGAGGGTTCCCGCCTTCTGGTTGGGTTGGTTGGCGATAACGCCCACACTTCGGCCCTCTACTCGCACAAAACCAATCACAATGTTGGGCGCGAACAAAGGCTGAACCTCAAGGAAAGAGTTGGCGTCAACTACGGCCTCAATAACTGAGATTACGTCGTAAGGAACATTGGTGGAATCGGGGATGAGGGAGTTCAGCCGCCGGTCGCGGTCCGTGACTTCGAGGTCGGGGTCAGAAGAATATATGGGCCCTTCCGATTCATGATTCTGCGGGAGGTACGAGAGCATTACGCGGGCGTAATCGAAAGCATCGTCTTCATCGTTTGCCAAATAGTGGGCCACACCTGAAATCGTGTTGTGCGTTCTCGCGCCCCCCAGGTCTTCCATCCCGACGTCCTCGCCGGTCACGCTCTTGATGACATCAGGACCTGTCACAAACATCTGACTTTTTTTATCCACCATGATCACAAAGTCAGTGAGAGCAGGTGAGTAGACAGCTCCGCCAGCTGCAGGCCCGCACACGATAGAAATTTGCGGGATTACTCCCGAGGCCAGCGTGTTGAGGCGAAAAATTTCCCCATATTTGCCGAGAGCGGTGACGCCCTCCTGGATCCTGGCCCCACCGGAATCTAATATTCCGATCATGGGCACTTTTGTTTTCAGCGCCAATTCCATAATCTTGATGATTTTGTCGCCCGCAGCTTCGCCGAGCGAACCCCCAAAGATGGCAAAATCTTGGCTGAAGACGGCAACTTGGCGGCCATGGATTGTTCCCAAGCCGGTCACAACAGCGTCCCCATAAGGTCTCTTGGACTCCGGAGCAGCCGTGCGGACCCGGTCCCGAACGTACTCATCAATCTCGACAAAAGAGCCAGTGTCAAGGAGGGCTTCGATTCGCTCCCGAGCCGTCTTTTTGCCCTTGGGGTGTTGTTTCGCAGCTGCCGACTCTTGGCTAGCGGCAATGGCCTCATGGTTTCTCGACTTGAGGTCTGCGATGCGATCCGCAGTGGATAACTGGGCCCGTGCATTTTTTTCTACCACAGAAATTAGCTTAGTTGCTGACGTCGCGAGTGACGGGAGGAGAAAACCTGCGGTTGCGCCATTTGACCCATTCGGCACGAAGAAGGTGCCACCGGTGCGACCAAGGGTTTCTGGCAAAAAGAGTGGCAATTTTGAGTATTGTCGGTGCGCTTTCGGGATTCCAGCTTGACCAGTTTTTCCAGGAGTAATGAAGAGGATGTTCTTGGATCATCCAGTATGCGGCGAACCGCTCTGCTCCCCTGGGGTCAGCCGTCCAAGGTAACAAGGCTTGTGGGGTGATGTCGGCTGGCGCAAGAAGCCGCCGGATGTCGGCGACCTCATCCCATTGGCTTGCCTGGGTAATCCACACGGGTTTACTCATGAGGGACGCCTCCAGGCCGGTGGTTGATCTCTCTACAAACACCAGGTCTGCTTGAGCGATTAGGCCGTAAGAGTTTAATGAAGAGTTGTGCCAGTGAATGACGAGTTGTGGATGCTTAGCTTTGAGATTTTTTACATTCGCAATTTCCCTGCGGAAGTAGGCACGGCTTTTGTTAGCGAGGTTCGGGTGGAGCCTCATTTCTAGAGCAATATTCTCCTGCTCTAGAAGAGTCATGATGCGGTCAAAATCCTCAAACTGGTAATTCCAAGAATCAATCAGCCACATTTCCCCGAAGGCAAGATATTCATCAAAGGAAGAGGAGAAGAATACCGCTCGCTGCGACGAACTTGTGGGTTTTTCATTGATGCTGTGCGCCTCTGACCACGAAGTGGAGAATTCATTGGTGCCCGAACCTCCTCCCATTCGTAAGTCGAGAAATTCGCGGGCGAGAACCGATATCTCCGAAGGGTTCAACGACGCGGTTAAGTGTGGCAACTCTGCTTGGGACGCAATTCGATCGTGAGGTTGGGTGGTGCCGAGGTAGTAGTGATCTGGTCGAGCGCGACCGTTTTCATAAAGCAACACATCAATTTTTAGGTGCTCAGCGAGCACTCTTGCTGCTTTTTGGCGCGAGGTTCTTCCGTTTGGGATGATAAGCGTGTCTGGGCGGCGTGTCGAAAAGAGCTCCTCTAGTGACCGGTAAGTTCCAGCAACACCATCCCAAAGTTTTGCGCGGAGCCTATGTGCACGTGCACCAACTTCCTCAAGCCTGTCGGTACGAAAATAGGTCAGAAGTTCTGATTCGACGGAAGCTGCGATTGCTTCCACTTGTTCGTGAGCGAGTGCGACCGCGCGCAGCGGAGCCTTAGCAAAAACATAGTCTCCTCCTAAGCGCAAGATTTCGGCACGAAATGCTTCATGGTCCACTCGATGGCCGAGAATTGTGGCAACCCACTGAGGGGGTAAATCTTGACTGATTGTTGTGAAAGCACTGATGTCAATCACTGTGACGCTGTGCCCGAGTGACAGCTGGTCAGCGACCAGCGAAGCGACAACGGAGCGGCTCTTTTCCGTTGCGCCTGGGTAATGAATGACGGCGACTGAGGTCATTACTTTGACCTCCACGCGATGAAGGAAACAAGGGGAGTGCCGAAAGGCCCAAGTAGTGACAGCGCCCTCATCACCCAGCCTGCAAGAGCACCCTTTCCCGTGTGAAGCCGGCCTGAGAACAGCGCTTCCGCTGCAGCACGTTTGAGGCGCGGGCTGAAAGGAGTGGCGGCTAAGGAGCGTTGCAGAGAATCCTCTGCGCTGAACCAGTATTCCCAACTTCGGTTCACCCGTAGCCAAGATTTCCGGTGGCGCCTTGGCAAATGCCACGGCTTTATGGGACCGGAGTAGTGGATGACTTTTGCTTTGTCCAGTTCTTTTTTGTTTCGAAACCAGCTGGAGAGGAAATTGTAGGAAGTGTCAATCTGAGAGGCCGTCTCGCCATACAAAGTGTTGAAAAGATATTGCTCGGAACTAAACCTTTTCTTTGGCATGTCTGCAAGCTCTGGTTCCCATAAAGCTCGGGCAGCTGAGGTCCAGCCGAGTACTCCCGCGTTAAAGCCCGAGAATCGGGTGTGCGGCCCTGGCAGCATCTTTGCCACCACCAGCTGAGCTCCTCGCGGCGCGGAAGTAATTTCCGGAAAAACTTGGTCCCACCCAGATCTAACAATGGTGTCGATGTCGAGCCATAGGTGAGCCTTATCGATGTGGTCGGAGAGAACAAACTTTGAAAAAGTGGTCATCGTGAGATGTCGCCGTTCGGTGAACAACGGATTTGGCTCGAGCTCTCGCAGGTGATAACTAATTGCCAACGAATCCAAGAACGCGCGGATGAGGTCTTGGTTTTTTAGAGAAAGCTTTCCCGCAAAAAACCCAACAACCAACTCAAAAGGAGCCATTTTCGTCGTTGTGAGGGAGTGAGCAAGGACACAAAATGCATAAACCATATGGTCATCGAGCGCCATTGTGACGGTGTTGGCTCTACCGTCAGCCACTGAAGCGGTATCGCTCACGTGGTTTCCTCCAGTTGTCGGCTAATGGAGCGGATGTGTTCCCCGCGGAATGTGGCGCCTAAAAAGCTTGGCCCCCAAGACCAGAAGCCAGCCTAGAGGACCCAGAAAATTCAGTGTCTTCACCACTCGAAGCCCGGTGTGCTGACGATCTGTACTGGCGACCCCTGTTCCCAGGGCAAATTGTGCTCCGCGATTGAGGGATGACACAAGAGAAGTTAATTCGGAGCGGTTGCGCATCACCTCTTCGGAGGCATACCACTGTGCCCAGGGGCATTGATGGCGGATGCATTCGTTGCGAAAACGCGGACTCAATTGCCAAGGTTTATGGGCTCCGGCGTAGTGGATGATGAAAGGCAAATCCTCGCGGTTTAGTGAATCAATCCGGTAGGTCATCATGTTGAATCTTTCGCTCACCCGCATGGCGGTTTCCGCATAAAGGCTGTTGAGCAGGAATTGTTCCTGAGTGGACACCACCTCTAATTCGTCGAGCACACTGTCCCAGTTCCGCCGAGTTCCCTCGGGCCAGCCCAGTATTCCGGCGTTGAAAGGAAGCGAGCTCGGGTCATCGACCCTCTTGTTGGTGCCGATTTTGCCTCTCTCCGCCACCACAAGTCCAGCGTGCGGGGGAGCTTTATCGACAACCTCAAATAATGCGTCCCAACCGGATAGCGCAACGGTGTCAGCATCAATCCAGAGGTGGGGTTCCTGGTAGAGGTCTGACAATTGAAACTTGGTGAAGGTCGTCGCAGAAATATGTCCCTGGGTTATGAAACGAGTATCCGGTTCTAGCTCCTCAAATTTGAGGGAAATATGCAGTGATTGGCTCACCTTGCGAAGAAGGTCCTGGTTCTCGCTAGAGAGAGTTCCGCGGAGAAAACCAAGAGCAATGGCGAAAGGTTCACGTGCAGAATTCTTGAGTGAAGAAATGAGCACGCAGGCGGCGTAGGCCATATTGTCGTCCACCGCCATTGTGACCAGGCGTTGGGTCTCTCGTGACACCGAAGCATTTTGCTCGCCTGGCATCCCCTAAATCCCCTTGCTTCGTTGCCAATCAAATTGGTGCGCCAAGCCGTCCTCAAGGGAGACGGTGGAACTGAGCCCGAGAACTGAGGTGGCTTTGGAAGCATCCCCCCATGTTCTGCTTTGATCCCCGCGGGCAGCGGGCTGAGAGTCAACCATTAATTCTTGACCGGCCAGATCGCTAATGATGGCCAATGCCTCATTGATTGTTCGCTCTTGCCCGCCCGCAATGTTATAAACCTCGCCGGCCTCACTTCGAGTCAAGGCAGCGACTGTCGCCCGGGCAACATCGTCAACAAACGTGTTGGATCGGGACTGTTCGCCATTTCCTAACAACGTGACAGGGGTGCCAGAAATTGCTGCCGCAATAAATTTTCGATATGCCATGTCGGGCCTTTGCCCAGGGCCATATACGGAAAAATATCGGAGGACGCTCCCGGGGAAACCCCGATCCCGAAAGTGAGCGAACACTAAGTTCTCGGCGGCGAGTTTGGTGACCCCATAAGGGGAGACGGGTAACAAGGGTTGATTTTCATCGCCCACCGCATGTTTTCCATAAACCGAAGAGGTCGAAATCTGAACAAATTTTGTAAGAGGCCAGCGTGTGCTCGCCTCAATTAGCCGAGCAACGACCGTCAGGTTGCACCCCGCATACAAGTCAAAGTTGCTCCAACTTGGTCCAAGACCCGGCATTGCTGCTTCGTTAATCACAAACTCGATGTCGTTAGGAAGCTCGGTCAAGTCACTGTCGCGAAGGTCCATCTGAAGGGGAGTGACTCCCTCGAGCGCGGAGAGGTTGTCAAACCTCTCTTTCTTTTCCTGTGATGGATATAACCCATCCAGTAACCCATCCAGGGCAATAACTTCCCATCCGTCCTCGGACAGCATGCGCACAACGGCAAAGCCAATGAATCCGGCTGCCCCGGTCACAAGAACTTTGGATGTCATGATTCAAACCTCACGGTGGTTTTAGGAAGAACAGGAAGCTCCCGAGGATATTCAGTCTACTTTTGATATACCTCCAGGTAAGAGTCCACGACAGAAGAAACAGCATAGAGCTTGCGGGCACGTGAGACGAGAGTAGCCCTGTGTTGGTTTCGCGCAGAATGTGGGACTGCGCTTTTTGCCTCCAGCGCATCAGTGAGCTCGGTTTCAGAGTCGTAGGTTGATCCTTGGCCTAGCTCAGAAACCATCGCTGACATTCCCCCCTCATTGGCCACGAGGGAAGGGCATCCTCGTGCTGCCGCTTCAATAATCGCGAGCGGCGCATTCTCTGCTCGTGAGGGGTTCAACAGAATGTCCCATGAATCTAATTGGGAGATGATGTGCTCCGCTGGAAGGCGGCCTAAACGATAAATGTTGTGGCCGGCAAATTCGTTCCCCCCGTCCCCGATCAGAAACATCTGCGCGGAAACTCCGCGGTCGATAAGTTTGAGAAACGCACGATGAGCTTCCGCAACATTTTTTCGGGGGTCGGAAAGGTTTTGCGCGATAACTCCCACGACAAGACTTTCTGGCCTGGTATCAATTTTTTCTGCGGGGGTCACGTCGAAAAATTCTTCACCAACAGGATTATTGATGATGTGAATCTGCTTGTCGGAGAACAAGGAACTGCGCCCAGCTTCCAAGGCAAGCCATCGGCTTGGGGAAACGACGGTCAGGTTCTTGAGGTGCTGGAGCGCCTTACGTTTATCAGTGAGAGATTTCTCCACTAAAGGCTGAAAGAGCAACCGAGTAGCGGGACATTTCTCACACGATCGGGTGAAACCATCACACCCCAAGGCGAAGTGGCAGGCGCCGGTGAACGGGTTCATATCGTGAAGCGTCCAAACCAGGTGGGTGTTGGCTAGGTTTTTGGCCACTGTGGCGAGGTCGAGTGCACCATTAATGCCGTGAAGGTGAACAACGTCAAAGCCCAGCAGCACTGACCAATCCATCCCTCTAGTTCTATCCCGTAGCAGGCTGATTGGCGCGTCGAAATCTGGGTGCTTGATCAGATAGTTATCAAGCACCGCTGCTGCGGTATGAAGCGGTGCCATAAAGGGCTGAGACCGGAGGTCACGTTCAATTACGGAAAATAAGCGAGCATCCATCCCCCTGTGTCGTTGTTCTTCCACAAGGAGAGAGGCGACGCCTCCAGCACCACCAGAGGCGGAAAAACTCACATGAGCTACAGAAAGGGCCACCCCACTACGCTAGTTCCTTGAAGGGCGCTAATCATCACCATCAGCATGTCATCGACGGGGGTTCTGCATCATGGGCTCTGTGTGCGCTCCAGTGGTAATGCTCGTGTTTCGACGCCCAGACCTCACCCGGCAGGTTTTTGAGCGGGTCAGAGAAGCCAAACCGACCACACTCATCGTGGTGGCAGATGGTGCCCGAAAGGGTTCCCCGTCGGAAGCGGCTCTCGTTCGAGAAACCCGAGAGTTGGTGGCGGATGTGGACTGGGAGTGCATCGTGCACCGAATTTATTCGGACTCCAACCTGGGCCTGAAGGCCCGTGTGACTAGTGGGCTCGATCAGGCATTTGAGCTAGTTGATTCCGCCATCATTCTGGAAGACGACTGTGTTCCGGCAGCTTCATTCTTTCCCTATGCGACAGAACTACTCGGTCGTTATCGGGACAACCCCAGTGTCGGCACCATTGCTGGCACCTCGAGGGTAAGGGGCCATATGCCGAGCCAGGACTCCTACGATTTTTCTTCTGATCTTCGGATTTGGGGTTGGGCAACATGGGCGCGAACGTGGCAAGGCTTTTCACGAAGCGGCGATCTGAATCGCCGCTGGGACATGGAAGAACAGAATGATCTGGTCGCCAACCTGAAAGGTGGGCGAAAGCAAGCGGTAGCGCGCATGCTTCGCGTAGCCCACGCCCTCGATTCTTGGGCACTGCCTTTTCTTGGGCACGTAATGTCGAGGCGATACCTTCACGCCGTGCCGGAAAAGAACCTTGTCGAAAACATTGGCTTTGGTAGTGAATCTACGCACACCAAGTTTGAGAGCTTCGTTGAACAGGTGCCTGCCGAAGAAATGACTTTTCCCTTGCGTCACCCGCTAAACGTCACCGAAAATCCGGCGATAGACATTTTTGAAGCCCGCCAGGATGCAAAGTTTGCGCTTCGTTATGTGGTTTCCCATCCATTGCGAGTCGTAGCAAGAGTCATTCGGTATGTGCGGACCAGGTGAGTAGTGAGATTCCGGCATGCTCGCCCGCTGGAGTCGCTTCACGTGTGTAAGGTTTTGATATGAATTCTTCGCAGGGTGATGCCCGCTCTTTTCCCCTTGGCTCTCACGTCGTCTCCGACAGCTCAGACGCTTACGTCATCGCTGAGATTGGGGCAAACCACCAGGGCGAACGAGACATCGCGCTTGAGATGATCCGGGCTGCAGCAACAGCAGGCGCAGATGCTGTGAAGTTTCAAAAGCGTGACAATAAAAGGCTTTTTACCCAGACAGGCTACGAAGCGCCCTACGAAAACGAAAATTCTTTCGGAGCAACTTATGGCGAGCACAGGGAGGCTTTAGAGCTTTCACGTGAGGACTACCGGGCCATCAAAGAGGAAGCCGCTCGAGTCGGGATTGACTTCTTTGTGACCGCGTTTGACATTCCCAGCGTTGACTTCTTGATGGACCTGGGCGTTCCAGCTTTTAAGATCGCTAGCTTCGATCTCACCAACACGCCCCTCCTGGAATATGTTGCCCAGACAAAGTTACCCACCATTGTTTCGACGGGCGGCGGACTGCAGGAATCGGTAGACCACGCGGTGGAAATTTTCTCTACCCCAGCAACCTCCGTCGCGATCTTGCAGTGTACTTCTGGATATCCGCCTTCGTTCAACGAACTCAACCTCTCAGTGATCACCACCTTCCGGGACCGCTACCCTGACATCACCATTGGGTATTCGGGCCACGACAGTGGGATTGCGATGGCCACACTCGCCTTTGCGCTCGGAGCAAGGATTGTGGAAAAGCACTTTACGCTGAATCGAGCGATGAAAGGAACGGACCACGCATTTTCGCTAGAGCCTGATGGGTTGCGCAAAATGGTCCGGGACCTTCGCCGCGCTAGAGAAGCAATGGGGGATGGCATCAAGAGTCGCTATGACAGTGAGGTTGCCCCCCACCAGAAATTGGCCAAAATGATTGTCGCCGCCGCAGACCTTCCCTCCGGCCACGTCATTGAGGATAAGGACCTCGACTATCGATCGCCTGGAACGGGAATCCCGCCCGCAGGCCGAGACAAAGTTGTAGGGAAAAAGCTCACCCAGGCGATCGCGGAGGGCACCCCGCTGCGGGAGGAAGATCTCGAGCTTGGGTAGTCGACTCCAAGGGAGAAATATTCTGCTGGTGGGTGCAGCAGGCAATCTTGGACCCGCCTGGGCTGAAGGAATTCTGGAAGAAGGCGCTACGGTGTTAGCGTTTGGCCCCGATCTCCAGGACGACGCTGAATTAGCGACACTTGCTAATCGATTTTCCGAAAAAGTGTTCTTGGGACATGGCGATGTGACCGTTCCGCTCTCAAGCACACAATTAGTAGGCGCCTTCAGCGGGGTTGCTGAACAGCCCCAAATCCACGGTGTCGTCTATAACGCAGGATTGGACTCTCCTCCGGGAGTTGCAAAACAGGACGCCATTAATTTTGATGCCGGGGCATGGGATCGAATCTTCCGCGTCAACGTTTTTGGATTTGCCAATATTGTGACCGCGGTGACTCCACTTCTCGCTGTTTCGAGCTCTATTGTGGCAGTTGGTTCGATGTATGGGATTGTTTCGCCTCGCTTAGATTTGTATTCTCACTATTTTGATGGAGAGGGTTCTCTGAAACATCCCGCTTATGGCGCATCTAAGGCGGCATTACTCGCGACGGTGCGACAGTTTGGAACCCACATGGCCCAGCAGGGAACACGGGTCAATGCACTGACCTTAGGCGGCGTTGCTGGTAACCAAGACGCTGATTTTATTGCCAAATTTTCCGCTCAAAACCCGCAACAAAGAATGGTGCCAATTTCTGAAGCAGTCGGTGCGATGACGTATTTGCTCTCTGATGATTCACTATCGATGACCGCTCAAAACCTCATTCTGGATGGAGGTTACACAGCGTGGTAGTGATGGGTCAGTGGAATAAGTTCTCCCCCCTCGATGGGGCAAGCCTCGGTGTGGTTGACGCGGCGACGCCCTCGGAAGTCTCCGCGATGATCAAGCGGGCACGCAATGCTCAGATTCCGTGGCACAAGCTCGGGCTGACAGCTCGGGGAAAAATCATTCGGCACGCTGCACAAGAGCTTGCCGCGGAAACTGATGCGTTTGTGAAGCTAGTCAGAGAAGAGACAGGCAAACAAAGCTCTCTGGCTCACGGAGAGCTCATGGCAGCTATTGAGATGGCCGAGATGATGGCCTCCTATGGCCGTTTTGCCTCCGGGACTCTTTTTCCGAGCGCAATACCCGGCCGCCAAATCAGGGTTGAACGTGTCCCCCACGGCGCCGCCGCCCTCATCGTGTCTTTCAATACACCTCTCCCCAACTACGCGTGGAAAGTTTTCCCCGCACTCATGGCGGGTAACTCAGCGATTCTGAAACCCTCCCCCCATACGCCCTTCAGCGCCCAATTGTTTGTTGATGTTCTCCACCGTTCTGGAGTGCCCAGCGATGTTCTCCAGATTGCTCAAGGCGGCGCGGAGACGGCACAGGCACTTGTGACTGGGGATGTGGACCTCGTGAGTTTCACGGGGGGCTTTGATGCTGGAGTCGCGGTGTCAAAAGCAACTGCAGGGTCATTGAAAAAAGTTATTTTGGAACTTGGTGGCTCCAACCCTCTGATTGTCTTTGAAGACGCAGATATTCCGCAGGCGGTGGCCACCGCGCTCCAAAGCGCTTACAGCAACGCTGGACAGCGTTGCGCTGCGGGAAGTCGTATTTTGGTGGAGGAAAAGGTTTATGAGCTCTTTCGTGCCGAGCTCCTCCAGCAGATTGATTCGTGGACGTGGGGCACCAGTGATGATGTTTCTGTCTCGACGTTGATTGACACAGCGAGCGCAGAAAAGGCTGAGGCTTATCTCGCAGACTGCGAGGCTATCGGCGCCGTGGTTCTCAGGCTTGGGAAGTCGGTGGGTAGTGACACTTCTTCCACGGCTCTTGTCCAACCCGCGTTAGTCGAGGGTCTCGATCCCAAGAGTGATCTGGGCCTCCAGGAAATATTTGCTCCCGTTGCACGCCTCTTTTCGTTTTCAACCGAACAACAGGCGATTGAAATCACCGCTGCCTCACCTTACGGTTTGACCGCAGCCGTATGGACGAAAGGTATTAATCGAGCTGAACGCATCGTTGGCGCACTCCCTGCGGGGGTGGTGAGTATCAATGGGCCCACCCATGGCGCCGAAATTAACATTCCCTTTGGAGGAATGAAAAATTCAGGAAATGGCACCAGGGACGCTGGAGTGCAGGCGATTGAAGAATATTCGCAGGTGAGGACCGTCTCAACATTCTTTGAGGCCTGACTGTCGATGAAAACTATTGCTCTGATTCCTGCCCGCTCGGGAAGCAAAAGAGTTCCCGGAAAAAACGTTCGACTCTTGGCGGGCCACCCTTTATTGGCCTACAGCATTGCGGCCGCGCGAGAGTCGGGAGTGATTAATCGCATCATCGTGTCCACTGATGACGTGCACACGGCGGAGATTGCTCGGTTCTATGGAGCTGAAGTTCCTGGGCTGCGCCCAGCGAATGCCTCTGAGGATTCAGCGGATGATTACGCCTGGGTCTCCCATGCTGTTGAACATTGGATCCCGGGTGAAACTGACCAGGCGCTTGCTATCTTGCGTCCAACCAGCCCCCTGCGATCCGGAGAATCCATCAGGAGTGCTCTGCAACTGCTGAACGAAACCCCCTGGGCTGACTCGATAAGGGCTGTGAAGCCGGTCACCGAACATCCGGGGAAAATGTGGCGCCTCGGTCCTTCCGGGGAAGCGAGCACCTATCTCGATCAGGGTGGCGCATACAACGGTCCTACTCAGGCATTGGAAAAACTCTGGGTACAGGCTTCGAGTTTAGAAATTGTGTGGCAAGCATCGCTGGAAAAATACGAGTCGATAGCGGGAGAGCGGGTACTTGGATTTGAATTACCTGGCGAGGAATCCCGGGATATCAATACCGAATCGGATTGGACGATGATGGAAGCCCTAGTGAAACAAATCCCCGAGCTGTTGCCAAAGATGGAGAAGTAGCGCAATGACCGAGCCCTATTACTGGACCAGTCCGAACGGAAAATCCCTCCCCTACTGGGGCGAGCAACATTTCCGGGATGCTTGGGCTCGACGGCACGACTTGAAAGAGATTGCCGATGGTTGTCGCCTCAACGTTCTTTCCTCTATTCATCAAGCGGGGAGCGGACATATCGGCACCTCTTTCAGTTCGATGGACATCTTTGTGGCGGTCCGCCGATTCCTTCAAGGTGATGAATTTCTGACCGGTGCCCCACTTAGGCAGGTTTTCTTCAGCTCGAAAGGTCACGACGCGCCCGCTCTGTATGCGTCGCTCCACAGCGGAGGCGAACTGAGTGATGAGCAACTGTTCTCCTTGCGGAGGCTCGGGGGATTGCCGGGTCACCCCGAGACAATCACCCCTGGTGTTGCCACCAATACGGGTTCGCTGGGGATGGGGATCTCGAAAGCAAAAGGTTTTGTCAAGGCTCAGCGATTGACGAACCCGTTCGCGCGCGAACCTGTGGTCGTTCTCCTTGGAGATGGCGAACTCAATGAAGGGCAAATATGGGAATCAATGCCCGGTGCTGTCAAAGAGGGTTTTGCTGAAATCACCGCCATTGTTGATTCCAACGGGATTCAATCCGACACCTGGACCGGCGGGACACTGCCGATGGGTGATGTTTTAGCAAGAGCTTCGGCCGTCGGCTGGCACGCAATCGAATGCTCGGGGAATAATCCAGACGAGGTATTCGCCGCTCTCGAAGAGGCTCACCGCGACTCCCGGCCCAGCTTTATCGTGGCACAAACCACAAAAGGGTCGGGTATCTCTTGGATGGAATCATTTCCCGAAGATGCTACCTACTACCAGTTTCATTCTGGCGCGCTTGCGGAACCGTTGTATGACCAAGCTGTGACAACACTTCTCGCGCGGTTTGGCGACAAAGACAATAATGCTCAAGATGAATATCCACCGCCTGTCCTTGACCTCGACCCCTACTCACCGAAGCCTCGCCCAGAGAGCATGGTGACGGTGTGGCAGGACATGCTGTTGACTGTGATGGAGAAAAACCCGTCGGTGATCGCGCTTGATGGTGATCTCAGCTACGACACTGGCACCCACCTCGCGCGCGAACGTTTTCTTGAGCGCTATGTTCAGTCCGGCATTGCGGAGCAAGATATGGTCTCGATGGCTGGGACACTGGCGTTGTCTGGTTTCATTCCGTTTGTTCACAGTTTTGCCACATTTTTGACGATGCGCGCAACGGAACAGATATTCAATAACGCATCGGAAGAGTCCCAGATTATTTATCTTGGATTCCTCGCCGGCCTAATTCCCAGTGCTGCTGGTTTTTCTCACCAAGCCGTGACTGATGTCGGCATCATGGGCAGTATCCCTGGAATGCGCGTGTTTGAGCCTTCCGGGCGAGAGGAGTTTCAATGGTGTGTGGAACAGGCCCTGTTGCACACCGGGCCGTCGTACATTCGAGTGGGAGCAGTTGCCGCCGTTGATATTGGTGGCTCCGCTGTTGGTTGGGTCAACAAACTTGCCGATGGGGAGGGAGTTGCCATTGTCTCCAGTGGGCCTTTACTGACCCGACAGGCTCTTGATTGTCGTAGCGTCCTCGAGGAGCGTGGCATGGAGGCGCCAGCGGTATTTTCCCTCCCTGAAATCACAAGCCAGCTAGGTACAGCAGAGCTCGAGAAATTGGCACCCTTTGGCCACGTAGTCGTGTTAGAGAACCACAACCCTGCGCGGGCTAAGCACTTCCAAATAGACACTCAGCTTTCATCAGAAACCGTAACTGTTCATAGAATGGGGTTGGAAGGGCTTCCGGCAAATGGCCAAGCCCCGGAAGTTCTGGTTCACCATTCCCTCGACCTACAATCAATCGCCACTGCCGTAGCTCGGCTTACCAGGAGCTCCTTTGCTCCTGCGGAGGGGGGCTCGACCACTTCGGAAACCTACTCGGCCCGAGAGTCCCACTGAGCCTTGGAGCCTCTGCACTGCGGTTTTGGCCACTGATATGGACGAATTTGAGAAACACAGCGAGATCGGTAATCTTTCAGTGTGGCGGTACATGTCGGTGCATTAAGCCTATGACTGCGGAAGTTGCAGATACTTCGGTACTTCAGTGTCTTCATGGCTTACCGACTACAACTGCGGAGGAATAATTCCTCACGTCCGTAGAATGGAGTGATGAAGACCTCAACCCTTGCGAACCGGCTGTCACGACTCTTTCCTCCGGCACGGACTGCTGGCGCGTCTGAAGTCGCGCTAATTGCTGCGGCTTTTGTTTTGTATTCCTGGTATTGGCCGGTGAGTGAGCACATCGTCCACCTCATAATTTTCTTCTTGGTGCTCTCGCTTTGGATAGAGCGAAAGTCAACTCTGTCCCGACAACTTAGTTTCATCTTGCCGGCTGCTTTTTTCTTCCTGTTCCTGGCGTGGTTGTTTCTCTCTGTGATGTGGTCCGGGGCGTTTCACCAGTCGCTTTCCTACGCGCTCTTAGTCGTCCTGACCGGCGCGACAGCTGTCATGTTGGGAATGATTGTGGGGCTTGAGCGAGTTTTGAAAGGCATTGTGGGAGGGGTTCTTTTCCTGCAGTTTCATGGCATCGTTTCGCCCGATGGAGACAACCAACGGGAAGGTGATTATTCGTGGGGTCTCTTTTCGAATCCCAGCGAGCTGAGCGTGTTACTAGGAATTGGCCTACTCGCCACTGTATTCCTCTTCCGATCAAAAATCGTTGCAAACCTACTGACAGGGGCCATAGTGGCCTATTTGGGATGGTCGCTCTGGACGATTCAAATATTGACCGGCACCGTATCCGTTGTTGTCGCACTGTTGGTGTTGATTCCGGTCCTCCACGTGAGGCGAGTCCAGCATAAATTCCGGTTGCCTTTGATTGGAGGTTACTTGTTTGCTGGAATTGCGGCGATTGCTCTGTTTTGGTTTAACCGTGGCCCGCTCCTCGCACTCGTGGGGGAGGATTCCACCATGAGCCTTCGAACCGTAATTTGGGCATACTACTGGGAGGCCGTTATGTGGCGCCCCGTAATCGGGCCAGGGTGGGGGAACTCTTACGGCTGGAACCCCATCGAAAGGGACCGGCTTCAACAAGTCAGCGAGTTTTTCCCTGCGCACAACGGCTTCATCGACACGGCACTCATGCTCGGGTTTGTTGGCTTGGGACTTCTTGTGGCAACTCTGGTAGCTCTCTTTTTTGCAGGAATTTCTCGGGTAGTCGCTGGGGAATTTCCCCTACGACATTCTTTCATTCCGGTCCTTGTCGTCTATCTTTCCCTCAACGACATGATGGCGACTTCGTTGCCAAAATTCATCGGCATTTTCCTACTGGGGCTCATGTCTGGACTACTGTTAAGGGACCCCACCGGGGACGCCGCGGGGAGAAATATGTTGTTGGTTGATTTAGCGAAGGTCGGCGTGGAGCACCAACAAGGGACTGCGCTTACCGAGAAATAGTTGTCTGATGTGAGGCGAGACGCCCAACGACAGTTTCACGACCAAAGCTAGGGGACTACAGAACGTGGAAAACAGCAGAGCGAAGAGGGCTTTTGTCACCGGCATTACAGGGCAAGATGGAAGTTACCTCGCAGAGTTACTCTTGTCCAAAGGGTATGAGGTCCACGGACTTGTTCGTCGGTCCTCGCTTCCTAATACTGGCCGAATTGATCACTTGGCGGACCACCTAACAGGAGATAAACCTTCCCTGAGTTTTCACTATGGAGACCTTTCCGACAGCGCCCGAATTTTCAGTCTCATTGACTCCATACGTCCCCACGAGGTATACAACCTTGCAGCACAATCTCACGTGCGGGTGAGCTTTGACGAGCCAGAGCACACCGGCAACACAACGGGCTTGGGCACCATTAGGCTCCTCGATGCGATTCGACAGATTGATTCTTCAATCCGGTTTTATCAGGCTTCCAGTTCAGAGATGTTTGGCGCCAGCCCACCCCCGCAAGATGAGAAAACACCTTTTTATCCTCGCTCCCCGTATGGGGCCGCAAAAGTCTATTCCCACTGGGTCACCAAGAATTATCGGGAAAGTTATAATTTATTCGCGACGAATGGGATTTTGTTCAATCATGAGTCGCCTCGCCGGGGCGAGACATTTGTCACACGGAAAATCACTCTTGCCGCGGCACGGATTGCTGCGGGGTTGCAAGACAAGCTCCACATGGGGAATTTGGATGCGATTCGCGACTGGGGTTACGCACCGGAATATGTTGAAGCCATGTGGCTCATGCTTCAAAGCGATACACCGG
>Ga0208646_1000900_pt1 | contig 16392 bp, 22 predicted proteins | sample AntAceMetag02UK8_FD_184762 | JGI IMG/M metagenome (GOLD analysis project Ga0208646, IMG submission 184762) | Saline lake microbial communities from Ace Lake, Antarctica - Antarctic Ace Lake Metagenome 02UK8 (SPAdes) (version 2) | ecosystem: Environmental > Aquatic > Non-marine Saline and... | reverse complement strand
TGTTAACAAAAAGAAGTTGAGTTATAAATAAAAACAGTTAAACAAATGAAAATAGTACAAGCCCTCGTGGTGAAATTGGTAGACACAACGGACTTAAAAACTACTGCTACTTTTTCTTCTATGCACATGTGTTGATTACTATTGGTAATACACATGTTTTTTTAAATAACCAATCTATGCACCTGTGTGATAGTCTCGTATACAATCGTATACGGACTGTCGTAGACGTATACATGTGCATAGGACAACAGAGGTAATGTTCACATTATGTCCAACACTTTAGAGAACCAAAAGAGCCAACTACAATTACAACTAGAAGAACTAGTCAAAGTAGGAGTAGGTGGAAAGTACGTTAATAATTCTAATTATAACGAACAAATAAAAGAAGAACTTGAATTTGAAGAAGCCATGTTAAGAGGTGGTATTCTTCGATACAGGAACAATACAACAAAGGCAGTAATTAAAGGTCAGGAAAGTACGACCATTTATGGTCAAGTATTACAGCAGAAATACATCACTAAATTATCTGAATGTATTAATCTGGATATTAAAACTATGACTGGTGGTGGGGCAGGAAATAGGCTCACAGCACTTAAATTGATATGTCAGTGCCTTCCAAAGTCAGCATTTAATAATGGTATATGGAAACAAGATAACCAGAATATTTGGGATACTTGTAGCCTGATTGTCTTAAAGAATGTGATTGATGGTATTTCAGATGAGACCACCATGAATAAACTAGCCATTAAGATAGGCACAGGTCTAATGCTTGAAGCTAGAATTACCCTGTTTAAAGATATGGATAGAACCAATTATGATAAAACCTATCATAAGCTAGAAGGTAAGAACCTTCCTCAAAAAGGTAGTCGATATAATTACAAGCAGAGAGTTTGGACTTATATGATGAACCGAGCTGAACTTGATTTTGATGACTGGGGAAAAGAAGGCAGACTTCATCTTGGAGTTAAAATGATGGAGTACCTTGAAAAATTAGGTCTAATTAGGCATCAAAATAGAAAGTTAAATAAGTACAAGACAGTTACTTATGTTGAAGCTACTCCAAAGATTATAGCTGAAATAAAGAACTTCAATATTAAGAATGAAGCTCTACTACCTAAATTTTTACCCATGTTAATGCCACCCAGAAAATGGAACTTCAATCCATTTGTAGGTGGATACTATGGCAAAAAGCACAATCATAAGAACAAACCAGAGGATATTAAACATGCACTATAATTTTATAAAAGCATCATCAAGAAGATACCTAGAAGAACTAGCAAATAGAGGACATGAAATGGAAGATGTCTATAATTCAGTAAATATCATGCAAGATACTGCATGGGAGATAAATAAGCCAGTATATGACGTAATAAAAAAGCTGTTGGACACTAATACAGCTATTGGTGGTTTACCTGTAGACCCACAAGATGAAAGCAATATACCACTTCCAATTAAACCTGTTGATATTGCAACTAATGAAGATGCTTTAAAGAAATGGAAAAGAGAAGCATCTATGGTTTATCAATCAAGAGCAAAGGCACAATCTAAATTTATTCAAGTTAATCAGATTGTAGCTGAAGCAACAACATTGAAAGATAGGAAAGAATTTTTCTATCCATATCAATTAGACTTTAGAGGTAGGATTTATCCTGTACCAAGTATGTTGTCTCCACAGTCAGCAGATTACTCTAGAGCTTTAATTAAATTTAAATATGGAAAGCCTATGGGAACTGATGAAGCATTTAATAGTTTTGCAGTTGCAGGTGCTAATTTATTTGGTGAAACAGATAAAGAAGAACTTGCTGTAAGAAGACAATGGGTAATAGATAATAGTGAAAAAATAATTAGTACAGCTAATGCTCCATTAGAAGATACATTTTGGGCAGATGCAGATAAGCCATTCTCTTTCTTGGCATTTTGTTTTGAGTATAGAGACTTTGCTAATACTGATTTTGACCCAAGTTTTGTAACTACATTACCAATTCAATCTGATTGTTCTAATAGTGGCTTACAACATTATTCAGCAATGATGAGAGATGAGATAGGTGGTAAGGCTACCAATCTTATTCCATCAAATAAACCTCATGATGTGTATGGATTAGTTGCACAAAAGTTAATAATGAAGCTACGTGCTAATAAAGACCCAATGGCAAAACTATGGCTCGACTATGGAATTGATAGGAAGATATGTAAGAAGCCTGTGATGTGCTTACCTTACTCACTAACAATGTTCTCATGCAGAAAATATATATATGAGCATGTTGATAAGGCATTTAATGAAAAAAACATACAACATCAATTTGGTGAAGACTTGTTTAAAGCATCAAATTTCTTAACTCCTATTATGTGGAAATGTACTAATGAAGTAATACTGGGAGCAAAAGAGATTATGAAATTCTTAAAAGATATTTCTAGATTAGTTGCTTCTGAAAACTTACCTGTTACTTGGACAACTCCATTAGGACTTCCAGTTCAAATGATGTGTTACAAAAAAGAAAGTAAAAGAGTTAAAACTAAAATGGGTGATAGCATAATAAAGTTATCCATTCAAACTGACACTGATGTTATTGATAGAAGAAAAACTGCACAATCAATATGTCCAAACTTTATTCACAGTCTAGATGCAAGTGTATTGCAACTTGCTGTAGTTAAAGCTCATAAAGAGGGTGTAACTAACTTTAGTTTAATCCATGATAGTTTTGGTTCAGTAGCACCAGACACAGCAGTATTAAGTAAATCCATAAGAGAAGCATTTTGTGAGATTTATAAAAATGATGTTTTGTTAAAATTCGCTGTAGAGATGAAAGCTATGTGCTCAAATAAGAACCAAGCTAAATTTCCCAACCTTCCTGCTAAAGGAAACTTGGATTTGGACTTGGTAAAACAGTCTGTTTTCTTTTGTATCTAACCTATGCACTAGTGGTTGATTGGGTGCCACTTATGGCAACATAAACCTCAAACTAAAAGGAGTACAAATATGAACGATGCCAAAATTAGTGCTTTGGGTGAAGCAATTTACCCACACTTAAATAAACCTGACGTTAAATTTAGCGAAGCAGGTGAGTATAAGGTCACTTTAAAGGTGAATAAATCAGACGCATCAAAAATGCTTGGTGAGTACAAACAAGCAATAGATGACAGTCTTATAAAAGCTGAAAAAGAGAATAAGGGTAAGACAATACAGTCTGCTCCCATTCCTTATACAGAGGAAGGCGATTATGTCTTCTTCAAATACAAACTAAAAGCCACAGGTACTAACTTTAAAACTAAAGAAAAGTTTTCTCAAAGACCTGCACTTTTTGATGCCAAGAATAATCCTATCGATAATTCAATATTGATATTTGGTGGTTCAAAAATGAAGATTGCTTATTCACTTGTTCCATATTTCACACCAATGCTTGGTGCAGGAATTACAGCAAGAATAAAAGCTGTCCAAGTAATTGAACTTGTCGAAGGCAAACAAATGAACCTCTTTGATAAAGAAGATGGTTACGAAGCTAAATCCGAAAGTCAAAATGAAATACCGACAGAAGTTCAAGAGAGTAAAGATTTCTGATAAAGTAGTTCTTAAATCAGGACTGGAAGAAGTTGTTTATAACCATTTAATTGAGAATAACTGCTCATTTAAATATGAAGGTTTAAAAATAACTTACTTCCAACCTGAACAAAAAAGAACGTACACACCAGACTTTGTTTTCCCCACAATAATAATTGAGACTAAAGGTGCTTTTAATAGTGCCGATAGAAAGAAAATGAAAATGGTTAAAAATCAAAATCCTAAAATGGATATTAGATTTATCTTTTCAAACTCAAGAACCAAAATTGGTAAGAAATCAAAAACGACATACGGACATTGGTGTGATTTATTTGGATTTAAATTTCACTGTATTCAATCAACAAAAGAAACCTTCCCTAAAGAATGGTTGAAGGAAATTAAGGATAAAGAAAAATGGCAAGACAAGAAACAACTTACATCGTAATTCACTGTAGTCAAACTAGACCATCACAAGATATTGGTGCTAAAGAAATTGACGTGTGGCACAGGCAGAATGGGTGGCTAAAAATTGGTTACGGAAAAGTAATTAGAAGAAATGGTGATGTTGAACAAGGTCGAGCAGATGATGATGTTCAAGCACATGTACATGGATACAATCATACATCATACGGATTATGTTTAGTTGGTGGAGCAGAAGAAGATAATTGGAAAGCACCAGAGGACAATTTTACTAGTGAACAATTTGAAAGTTTAAAAAAAGTTCTAGAAGAATTAGTTATTAAATATCCAAAAGCAAGAATAGTTGGACATTATGAATTAGACGAAAACAAATCTTGTCCAAACATAAACATCAGAGAATATTTACTCAATGAAAACATTCGTGGATACAAATTCCAAGATGGACTGACAGACGATAACGACCTTCAGGAGTTAGTGGACAATGTACCACAAGACTGAAGACAAATTTCTCTTTCACTCTCCTTGTGAAAATTGTGGTAGCCGAGACAATCTCGCTAATTACGAGAACCATACTTATTGTTTCGGTTGCCATAAGCACCAGAGAACTAATGGCGACTTACCAGAAATAACTAAAGAAAAAAAATTTACAGATATGATTACAGGACAGATAGAACCTCTTAATAAGAGAGGGATAAACGAAGAAACATGTAGAGTTTTTAATTATGAACAAGGTGAACACAATGGAAGACCTTGCCATATTGCAAATTACTATGACAAAAACTATGAAAAAGTTGCACAGAAATTAAGGTTTGCAGACAAGTCTTTTAAATGGATTGGCGATACAGATAAGATTACTTTATTTGGTCAGAACCTATGGAGAGATGGTGGTCGTTCTTTAGTCATTACTGAAGGTGAAATCGATGCAATGTCAGTTTCATTAGTTAATTCTAATAAATATCCTGTGGTTTCTATTCCTTCAGGTACAGCATCTGCAAAAAAATACATCAAAAGAGAATTGGAATGGATTTCTAAATTCGAAAAAATCATATTGATGTTTGATAATGATATTGCAGGGAATAAGGCTTCTCTTGAATGTGCATCTTTATTACCAGTTAAAAAAGTATTTATTTCTAAACTACAAGGCAAAGATGCTAACGAATTATTACAAGCAGGTAAGAAAACTAAAATAGTTGATGCAATCTTTGAAGCTAAAGCATTCACACCTCAAGGTATTATTGAAGGTAGCGAAACAAAAGAATTATTATTAAATGATGTTTATGCAGAAACTATTCCTTACCACTGGAATGGTTTAAATGAAAAGTTAAGTGGAATTAGATTAGGTGAATTAAATTTATTATGTGCAGGTTCAGGTGCAGGTAAGTCGCAAGTCTGTAGAGAAATTGCTTATGACCTTGTTAAAAATAAACACAAGGTTGGATACATTGCTTTAGAAGAAAGTGTTAAGCGAAGTATAAGAGGAATTGTTTCAGTTGGTTTAAATAAACTAATGCACATTCCTGAAGTTAGAAAAAATATTCCTGAAGAAGAAATTTTAAAAGAGTGGAATAAAATAAAAGATTATATTTGTTTTTACGACCATTGGGGTTCAGCTTCATCAGACGACTTACTAAATAAAATTAGATACATGGTAAAAGGGTTAGACTGCAAAGTTATTTTCCTAGACCATATCTCAATAGTTATTTCAGGATTAGCTGAAGGTGATGAAAGAAGACTTATTGATAATACAATGACGCAACTACGACAATTAGTTGAAGAATTAAATATTGCTATGTTTGTTGTATCTCATTTAAAAAGACCAGAAGGTAAAGGACATGAAGAAGGAACACATACTTCACTATCTCATTTAAGAGGTTCAGCTTCATTAGGACAATTATCAGATGCAGTATTAGGTTTTGAAAGAAATCAACAATCTGAAACTGAAGCAAATGTTTTAACTTGTAGAGTTTTAAAAAATAGATTTTCTGGTGACACAGGAATTGCAACTACATTAATTTATAACAAAGATACTGGAAGATTAGTTGAAGGTAACTTTGATGAATGATGCACTTCTTACTAAATTCATTTTAGGTTTTCTAGTTGATAAGCCTGATTACATTGAACTTGATATTAATAACCAACAATTAATTTTTCAAACATGCAGAACAATTATGACTGCAATTTATAATGCAATCAAATTTGAAAATGTCCACCCAGTAATAATGTGTGGTGATGTTGAAGCACAAGCAGTAATTAAAAAAGCATTGGAGAATGTCGGACACATACTTCCAAGCACAAAAAGAATAACAGTCCACTTGATACAATAATGAAACTTATAATAGATGTGGAGACCAATGGTTTCCTTGATACGTTAGATAAAATTCACTGCATTGTCTTTAAGGATATTGATACAAATACTGTATATTCATATAATCCTGACAATCTTGAAGATGCTCTAGAGTTACTAAAGAAAGCTACTCTTTTAATTGGTCATAACATTACTGGCTTCGATATACCTGCAATTAAGAAGGTATTTAACTATGAATACAGGGGTGCTGTTTTTGATACGTTATTATGTTCAAGGTTAATATGGACTAATAGACAAGAACTAGACTTTAAACTTAAAGAAGTACCACCAAAACTAATAGGTAAGCACTCATTAGAAAGTTGGGGCTATCGAGTTGGTTTACGTAAGGGAGACTTTAAAGAGAATAATACTTTTGATATTTGGACAAGGGAGATGCAGGACTACTGTGAACTTGATGTTGAAGTAACTCATAAATTATTCTTATTAATTGTAGAAGCTAAATATTCACCTGAAGCAATTAAATTAGAACATGATTTTGCTGTATGGATTAATAAACAAGTAGAACATGGAGTTCCATTTGATGAGAGACTTGCTGAAGTCCTTTTATCTATCCTGATAAAGAGAAGACTAGAGTTGGAAGACAAACTTGCTCTAGTCTTTTCGCCAATAAATAAATCTATAGGTTTTAAAACTTACAAAAGGGATAATAGAAAAAAAGGGATTAAAGCAGGAGTTCCAAAAGAACAATTTGTTATTGAAACATTTAATCCAAACTCAAGAGACCAAATAGCATTTAGATTAAAAGGATTAGGTTGGAAGCCTAAAGACTTTACAGCAACAGGAAAAGCAGAAGTAAATGAAAGAATATTAAATTCATTAAAGTTTCCTGAAGCTAAAATAATTTCTGATTATTTAATGGTACAGAAAAGACTTTCACAATTAAGTGAAGGTGACCAAGCATATTTAAAACTAACTAAAAAAGGAAAAATTCATGGACAAATTATTACGAATGGTGCGAACACTGGCAGGTGTACTCACTTCAAACCAAACTTGGCACAATGTGTGGCAACAGGTAAAGAATATGGTACAGAATTTAGGTCTCTATTTTATTCTCCTGCCAGTATGGTGTTTTGTGGTATTGATTTTTCTGGGTTGGAGCTTCGTGTGTTGGGGCATTATATGTCTATATATGACAATGGGGATTTTTCTAAAGTCTTACTTGAGAATGATATACATTCCAAAAATCAACAAATTCTCGGACTATCCACACGTAGCCAAGCTAAAACTTTTATTTATGCTTACATATATGGTTCAGGAAATCAGAGGGTCAGCGAAATACTTGAAATCAATCTTGGCGAAGCCAAAAGAATAAGAGAAACATTTGAACAAAAACTTCCTGCGTTAAAATTATTAAAAGATGCAGTCATAAGCAAACACAGAAGACTTGGTTATGTTAAAGGTTTAGATGGAAGAAAACTTATTGGTAGAGCAGAATTTTCATTATTAAATTTATTACTTCAGTCAGCAGGAGCTCTACTTGTAAAACAAGGAACTATTATTCTGAATGAAGACCTAGAAAAAGAGGGTTATAAATTTGGTAGAGATTATGCAATGGTCTTACATGTCCATGACGAAATGCAATTCATCGTTAAAGAAGAACTAATAGAACCATTCAAGGTAATAGCCGAAAAGTTATTTAAGAAAACTAAAGACCACTTCAATTTCAGATGTCAGTTAGATGGTGAGATTAAGGTCGGTTCAAACTGGAATGATACTCACTAAAGCAAAACCTCACTTTGATTTAGATTTAAAATTCGGTCAACAGTATGAAAATGAATTTCAAGAAGCAGTAGAAGGTAAGATAGAATGTAAGACTGACAGGCTTTGTCAGAAGACAGGTAACGTCTTTATAGAGATAGAAAGCAGAGGAAAGCTCTCTGGTATCAATAATACTAAATCAAAAAACTATGCCATTTGTTTATGGGTAGAAAAACGTCAAGACCAAGTATGGGTTCTCATTCCTACTAAAATTCTAAAGAAACTAATGAAGTCTTATCCCATTAAAGCAGGTGGAGATAACTGGACTTCCAAAGGTCACATCATTCCTAAAGCAGATTTATTGAATTTAATAATATGAAAAAACTTTTAAAAACTAAAATTATCTTACCAGATATTGATGTAATAGATTTTCCATATAAATTTTATAAAGTTTGGTGGAGTGATATTTGCAGTAGCCCAAACTGGGAAAGCATTAATCAATTAAAAAAATCTAAGACAGCAGTGTGCATAACAATGGGTTGGTTGTTATCATCAAACAAAAACACTTACGTTTTCATTGGCGACATTAATTTCAATGATGATGGCACAATCCATGAGGGTGGTAACTCAACAGTAATACCAAAATCAAATATACTAAAACTTAAGGAGATAAAAATATGACACAATTAGATGAAGGACACTTTCATTTACACAGTGCAAACAAAGATAAAAACTTTCAAGCCAAAAAAACTATGAAAAATATGAATGACTTTCATAACAATAAATCAAAAATTATGTTGGTTGATGGAGACTTACTTGCTTATAAGATTACTTCTAGCCTAGAAGAACCTGTTGATTGGGGTAATGATGTATGGACTTTACATTCAGACTTCAAAAAAGCAAAACAATTATGGATACAATCAATCGCTTATTATTTAAGCATAACAAGTTCGAAAGATGTTGTTGTTGCTTTTTCTGATAAAGTTAATTTTAGAAAAGAATTAGACAGCACTTACAAGTCACATAGAAAAGGTATTAGAAAACCAGTTTGTTATTCACCATTAAGAAAATGGATTGAAGAAACTCACAAGTGTGAAACCTTTACTTCATTAGAAGGTGATGATGTTTTAGGATTACTAGCTACAGGAAAATACAAAGACAATAATGTAATTGTTTCTGGTGATAAAGATATGAGAACAATACCTACATGGCATTGTTTTATTATTGATGACAGCATTGAATATGTAGACGAACTGAAAGCAAACTACAATTTCTGTCAGCAAGTTTTAGTTGGTGATGCTAGTGATGGGTATTCAGGACTTAAAGGTTGTGGTGCAGTTAAATCATCAAGAGTTCTTTTAGATAAGAAAAATATAGATGAACTTTGGGAAGCAGTATTACAAGAGTATCAGAGAAATGGTTATGAGATGTCTGATGCGTACCATCAAGGAAAACTTGCAAGAATATTAAGAGATGGTGAATACAATTATAAAACTAAACAAATAATATTATGGAGAACAGATGGAAGCGATAAAAATTCTGGAATTAGCAAAAAAGCTAGTTAGTACCGATAGAGAAGATAAACATGGAGACAAGGTAGTAAACCACGAAAACATTGCAAGATTATGGACTGGCTACCTTCAAAACAAAACTAAACTAACTTTAACTATATTACCTGAAGATGTGGCAAACCTAATGACCCTTCTAAAAATAGCTAGAAGTCAGGGTGGAAGTTTCAATGCTGATGATTTTGTTGATGCCTGTGGGTATTCAGCAATAGCAGGTGAGATTATAGCAATGAGAAAAAAACAATTAAGTACCACTTTAGGAGTATCCAATGATGAAAAAACCAAGAATTAGTGAAGAAGTCATTGAGTACCTTGACGTTGTCTTTCCTGACAAATGTCCAAACATAGAAGATAACGAAAAACTTGTTTGGTTTAAAGCAGGTCAAAGGTCAGTCGTTAATCATTTAATAAAAGAAATCAAACAACAAGAGGAAAACTAGACATGTGTTCATTTTCAAGACCAAGTCCACCACCTGCTCCAGAGCCTATTCCAGTTGCTATGCCTTCAGTGTCAAATGCTACTACAAAGCAAAAAGCACCTACGGAAGCAAACAATAGTTCTGCAAGTACATCAGTTGCGTCTAACTACGCAAGAAAAAGGGTTGGCAGAGGTTCTTTAAGAATACCTTTAGCTTCAAGTGGTAGTGGATTAAATTTTCCAACTGCATAATAAATGAAGACGGAGAAGTATACTTTGAGTGACGATACCATCAACAATACACAAAATCAAAATTCTGTTGAAGGTCAGTACCAAAAGCTAGAACAAGATAGAGAAAGTTATTTAGAAAGAGCAAGAGAAAGTGCAGATTTAACAATACCTTACTTGTATCCTGCCAAAGGTTCTAATGAAAATACTAACTACTCAACCCCATATCAAAGTATTGGAAGTAGAGGAGTTTTAAATCTAGCATCTAAATTGATGTTAGCTTTGTTTCCACCACAAGCACCATTCTTTAGAATTGATGTTGATGAGCTAGTATATAAAAAAATTCAAGGCGACCCAAAAGAAAAGAAACTTATAGAACAAGGTTTAGCTAAAATAGAAAAATCTGTAATGGATAATATTGAAACTCAAAATGATAGAGTTGCAGTATATGAAGCATTAAAACATTTGATTGTATCTGGTAATGTACTTTTACATATTACTGACACAGGGTTAAGAACTTATAGATTAGAAAATTATGTAGTTAAAAGAGACCCACAAGGTCATGTACTAAAAATTATTATTAAAGAAGGAGTGACTGCAAATACACTTCCTGAAAAGATTTTAAGTCAATTAAGATTACAAGACGACACACAAGAAGATAAAACATTAGATTTATTTACATGCGTTAAGAAACATGGAAATAAATATACTGTTCATCAAGAAGTAAAAGGATTTGTCTTATATAAAAAAGAATATACAGAAGAAACATTACCTTACCTTGCATTAAGATTTAATAGAATTGATGGAATGAATTATGGTCGAGGACATGTTGAAAGTTTCATTGGTGACCTAAAATCACTAGAAGGTTTATCAAGAGCAATATTAGAAGGAAGTTCTGCTTCTGCTAAAATGTTATTTCTTGTAAGTCCTTCAGGTACTACTAGAGCATCAGCAATAGCAAAAGCTAGTAATGGTGCAATTATTGAAGGTTCAGCATCAGATGTAACTGTACTACAAGCCAATAAATTTGCTGATTTTAGAGTAGCTTTAGAAAGCATGAATAGAATTGAACAAAGACTTCAATTTGCATTTCTTCTAAATGCTAGTGTCCAACGACAAGCCGAAAGAGTAACTGCAACAGAAGTCCAATTAGTGGCGAATGAATTGCAAGATGCACTTGGTGGTGTCTATGGAATATTAACAACAGAATTTCAACTGCCTTATCTTAATACTAAATTGGCAATGTTAAGACAGAAGAAACTTCTACCAGACCTTCCAAAAGATTTAGTTAAAGTAAAAATTATAGTCGGCATGGAAGCATTAGGTAGAGCAAGTGATAGATTAAAATTATTACAATTTTTATCTGACCTTTCAAACACATTAGGTGCTGAAGTATTAGCAAGACACATTAATCTTGAAGACTGCATTAAGAAATTTGCAGTAGCTAACCAGATTGATGTTGTTGGTCTAATTAAATCATCTGAACAACTACAACAAGAACAACAACAAGCACAACAGCAACAACAGGCACAACAGATGCAAAATATGGCAACTGACCCTAGAGTAGCTGTTCCTATGATGGAACAACTTGCTAACTCTGGTGCAACTGTACAAGCTGAAGATGGCGAAGTTGTAATTAACCAAGAGGAATAAAAAAACTATGGCAATTTACGAAAAAGTAGAAATCAATACAGCAGAAGCACAACCAACCGATGCAGATGCTATTGCAGAATTAAAAGCACAAGGTATCAATGTTGATACAGGAACAGATGAAGATGGTAATAGAGCCATCGCAACTGAACCTAACATTGATGCACAAAATCTTGAAAACCAAAGACCTGAATGGTTACCAGAAAAATTTAAGTCTGCTCAAGAATTATCTAAAGCATATAGCGAATTAGAAAAACAATTTTCAGGTAAAAAATCTGAAGCAGAACCAGTAAAAGAAGAAGCTAACAAAGATGCTTTGGAAATTCCTAAAGGTACTCCAACAGGTTTTAACATGGGAAAATTTGCTGATGAGTATGCTGACAAAGGTGAACTATCAGAAAATAGTTATACTGAATTAGCAAAACAAGGATTGGATAAATCCCTTGTTAATGAATACATCAAAGGTCAAAAAGCTATTGCTGAAACACAATCAGCACAAGTTTATGACACTGTAGGTGGACAACAAAAATATGGTGAACTTATTGATTGGGCTAGTAAGAATTTAAGTGAAGGTGAACAAACTGCATTTAATGACTTAACTTCAACAGGAAGTATTGACCAAATAAAATTAGCTGTTCATGGTATTATGACTAGAGCAGGAATGTCTGCTTCACAAAATCAACCTCAAGAGATGATACAGGGTGATGTTAATAATACATCAATAGAACAATTCAATTCAGTACAACAAGTTACTGAAGCTATGAACGACCCAAGATACGATAAAGACCCAGTTTACAGAAAGCAAGTTGAGAGAAAACTAGGTAATAGCAGTGTCTTTTAATGGCTAGAGACTACAAGAGAGAATATGCAGTCCGAAGTAAAGAAGATAGAGATAATAGGCAGAATAGACGAATAGCCAGAAGACTAATGGAGAAGAAGTTAGGAACTAAAGCTATTCAAGGTAAAGACGTAGACCATAAAGACAAGAACCCAAGAAACAATTCTAGAAGCAATCTCAGAATAAGAAGTAAATCAGCTAACAGAAGGGATAATCACTAATGTGGTTAAACCTACTAGGTATGGCAGTGAAAACTTCTGCCAAATTATATTCTGATAAACAGAAGACTAAAGAAGCAATGTCTACTGCAAGATTACTTCAAGCAGAAAAAATGGCATCAGGAGAAGTTGAATACAGTGGAAAAATATTAGAAAGTCACAAGAACGATTTAAAAGATGAATTTGTTTTAGTTTTAATTTCAATTCCAATTATTTTATTAGCTTGGTCTGTATTTAGTGATGACCCAGAAATTCATAAAAAAGTACAATTATTCTTTGACCATTTCAACAACCTACCTTTTTGGTTTCAAGCATTGTGGGTTTCTGTGTGTGGTGCAATTTTTGGAATAAAAGCTACAGATTTAATTAAACGTAAGTAATGACTAAACCTGTTGGTAATAATTATGAAAAGAAAACCAGACGTAAAGTTGGCAGACATAAGAAAAATTTAAACAAAGATGAAAGAAGAAGTTATAAAAAATATAACAAACAAGGAAAATAATGAAAACCATTTTATTATTCATTAATCATTACTCTAGTAAAATTAATGTTTGGTCATGGCAGAAGTTATGGGGAAATAGAAAAACAGGAATAGGATACAAAAAGTAAACCATCATCTCTCATAAGAGAGGTGGCTTATCAAAATTCGTTAAAGAATGCCTGACACGTCAGAGAACTTTCAAATAAGAAAATTAGATAGGTGTTTTAACTTAAACACTAACAATAAAAATAAAGGAGACATATATTATGTCAAACGCAACACCAAGTAGACTGGGTCTAGTTAACGCAACTGGAACTGGCTACAACGATTTATTTTTAAAAATCTATAGTGGAGAAGTTCTTGCATCATTTTCAAGAGAGAACGTGATGTTAGGAATTACAAACACTAGAACGATTTCTAATTCTAAGTCGGCAACTTTTCCCGTTGTTGGGACTACAACAAGTGGTTACCATGTAGCAGGAAATGAAATCGTGGGAGATAGCATCAAACACAACGAGAAAGTAGTACATGTAGATGACATGCTTTTAGCATCTTCATTTGTTTCTGAAATCGATGAATTAAAGAATTATTTCGATATTAGAAAAATCTACGCAAATGAAATGGGTCAAAGTTTGGCTCGTACTATCGATAATAACTTGCTTCAGCTTGTTATGATTGGCTCGGCTACGGCAACTCCAAATGTTACTGGTGGTAATGTAGGTTCAAAAATCATTGATGCAGACTGTAAAACAAATTCTACATCTATGATTGCTTCAATCTTCGAAGGTTTACAAAAACTTGATGAGAATGATGTACCTTCTACTGACAGATACATTGTTGTTTCACCTGATATTTATTATCAGTTGGCTAATAACGATAAACTATTATCAAGAGACTTTTCTTCAATGAATGGTGATTTTGGTAAAGGTACAGTCGTTAGTTTAGGTGGTGTTCCAGTAATTAAAAGTAACTCAACTGTTACTGCATTTACTGACCACTCATCAGACGCAACAGCAGGAAGAAACAACACTTATAATGTCGATGGACAATATACAGGTGCAGTTCTTTTTCACAAAAGTTCAATCGGTACAGTTAAATTGAAAGATTTAGTTGTAGAGACTACTTATGATGCAAGAAGAATTGGTTCACTAATTACATGTAGAATGGCTTTAGGAAGTTCAGTCCTAAGACCAGAAGCATGTATTTCAGTAGCTTCTCAATAATAATTGAGACTAATACAGGGCAAGGATTAACCACAGACAACTTGCCCTGTGTTTACAAAATTCCAAAAAAAACTATGACAATTCAAACTAGAACAACAGAACTAGAAGCTGTTAATACTATTTTAAGTACAATAGGGGAAGCACCTCTATCTACCTTAACAGGAAGTTTACCTGTTGATGGGACAATGGCTAAATCAGTATTGAATGAAATATGTAGAGAAGTTCAAAGTATGGGTTGGCATTTTAATACTCATTACAAATCTACATTAAGTAAAGATGTTACTGGCAAAATACCTTTAGCAAATAATGTTTTAAGAGTTGAACTTGACCCTTACAAAAGTTCTAAAACAGATTTTGATATTGTTCAAAGAGATGGCTTTTTATATAATCTTGCAACTAACACAGATGTATTCACACAAGACTTTAAAGACGTAACACAAGTTTATTTATTAGACTTTGCTGAAATACCAGAACAAGCAAAAAGATATATTACAATTAGAGGTGCTAGAGTATTCCACGATAGAACTTTAGGTGCTAATACTTTACATAAATTTTCTTTAGAAGATGAACAGAAATCTTTAGTTGTTTTGAGACAAGCAGAAGCACAAACAGGAGACTACACAGTATTTGATAGTCCTGAACAAAATTATACAATTTCAAGAAACAAATCTAGTTGGTGGTACTAAACAATGGCTTTAGTCTCTAGAACTATTCCTAATTTAGTACAAGGTGTTTCACAGCAACCAGAAGTATTAAGATTATCTAGTCAAGCATCAATTCAAGAGAATGGTTTTAGTTCTGTTGTAGAAGGTTTAAAGAAAAGACCATCAACTGAATATTTAGCAAAGTTAAGTAGTACAACTCCTAACAATGCTTATATGCACACTATCAACAGAGATACGACTGAAAGATATATTGTTCAAATTACAAATGGTGCAATAGCAGTTTATACAACAGCAGGGGTTTCAAAAACTGTTGTAATGCAAACAGGTGCTTCAACTTATTTAACATCTACAGACCCAAGAGGTGATTTTCACTGCATAACTGTTGCTGATTATACGTTTATTCTTAATAAGACTAAAACGACTGCAATGGCTTCAACAACAAGTTCAGCTAAAGTGGAACAAGCAGTTTACACAGTATTACAAGGAGTAACTGCTACAAAATACTCAATAACAATAGATGGTTCTACTTATGACTTCACATCTACAAATACAGATAGTGAAGCTATTAGAGATGGTGTGAAATCAGCTTGTGGTTCTATTAGTAATATTACATTTGCAAATATTGGAAACTCAAGTTTCTCAATAATTAAATCTTCAGGAACTCTTGCTGTTACATCTAGTGATGGATATGGAGATGATGCTTCACAAGTAGTTGGAGATACAGTACAAAATTTCGTAGACCTACCTTCACCTGCAATAGACCAAATGGTTGTTGAAATAACTGGTGATGCAACAAATAATTTTGATAATTATTATGTTAAGTACAAATCTACAGGTGATGTATGGCAAGAAGTAGTAGCACCATCAACAGTAACAACTATTGATAAATCTACAATGCCACATGTTCTAATAAGAACAGCAGATGGTAATTTTAGATGTACTCCAGTAGATGGAACAACATATACAATTTCAAGTATAGATTATGAAACTCCTAAATGGGGTGAAAGAGTTTGTGGAGATTTAGTAAGTGTTCCTGACCCAGAATTTATTGGAAGAAAAATAAATGATATTTTCTTTCACAAAAA
>Ga0208646_1000892_pt1 | contig 16504 bp, 26 predicted proteins | sample AntAceMetag02UK8_FD_184762 | JGI IMG/M metagenome (GOLD analysis project Ga0208646, IMG submission 184762) | Saline lake microbial communities from Ace Lake, Antarctica - Antarctic Ace Lake Metagenome 02UK8 (SPAdes) (version 2) | ecosystem: Environmental > Aquatic > Non-marine Saline and... | reverse complement strand
TTCAGAATCACAACTTGTGCCTTTGTGTCTCCAGGTATCTCTGAGTCTTTCCAACTGTAATCAACCCAAGTAACTCGCTCTTGCATTTTGTCCCTTTCATCGTTCGTGTAGATAGTATAGCATCTCCCTGCAAAAATAGCAAGCACATTTGCAAACTAATTTTTATCGTGTCGGAAAAAGGAAAACCCCCGCAGTTATCTTCAGTCCATGCATTTAAATTTCTTATAGTCATCGCAGGGGCAGGGCACCATCTAGTCGACCATCATTTCTGGAGCGCAGTCGAAGCAGCCATACGTTGCTCTGTTGTTGGTCAGCTCAATTGTGTAACAGCTGCCACAAGGCCTCATTTGGCGCAAACAGTATGTGCATATGTAGATCCCATCGACCTGTGTCTGCTTCGGGTTGTGTTCGCAGCTTACGATCTCTTTTATCATTTATCTCCCTTTGTCGTGTTAGTAGAACTATAACACCCCGATGGAGAAAACGCAACTCGAGCTGCGCAAGCTGGAGGAGTGCGATCGGATCTCTGCTTTTCACTCTCCGTTAAAAGCTACCTGCAGACGGGATCGCATCAAGTCTTTTCTCGTGAAACTCTTGGGAGTCAACCAGATACTGGACTCCGTCGACAAAGTACTTCTTGAGCTCGAAGGTCTTAGCTACCTTATATGCAAGGTTAGGTCTGATCCCGAGAGCGCTAGCCAGCTCAGGTACCGTCATCAATCCTGGGTTAGCTTCTTTCAGCGTCCGTTCACGATTCGATGGACAGGCTGCTAGTACGTCTTCAGGTCTGTACAGCTTGCCCCATGGTCGTCCGTTAACAGTGACGGTCTTGTGCGTATAAGCAAGCCGCTCTGTCTTAGACCAGTAGACAATGGTAGCTCTCGAAACATGTGCGAGCCGTGCTGCTTGCCGGTCGGTTAATAATTCAGTTGATGTCATATGTATATGATACCCAGTGCACGCCGGTCTTGCAACTCTTGGTAAAACCTGGCCCGTCATCCCCGCCGCCAGGGTTACCTGGTCATCAGTTCATGCTCCGTTAAAAGATAAACCGTGTGTCATCCAGGAAGAAAGACAGGTTACCCTGACAAACTAACTAGGTGAGCGTGAGCCTCGTTGATGTCGTCAATAGCTTCTTGAGACAATCCCTCAACACTAATCAAGTCATGCTCAACAGCAAAAGCAATCTGAAATGTTAGTCCACTCATGTATAAAGCAAAGCGCACATCTTCAGTTACAACCTTGTCTTCCCCACACCAGAAGTCTTCAAAGACTGGCAAGAAGTACTCTGACATTATAAAGCATTTCTCCCGTAGTTCTGTCATATCTATTTCGTCAGCCACTTTAGCCTTCTCTCTTTTAGGATCTCTCAGATTTAGTGTAGCACGCCGCTCCATGAAAAGTCTAGTTCTGTTGGTGCAGGTTTCCATCTGGCTCTGGATGACCGGCCGCGGGAGTTTTACTCTTCGTAAGAAGATTTAGATCTGAGCCCTGCCATCAAGTTCCGCCTGCTTCAGTTCTCTGTAGGCCTTGTCCCTGATGCGAATGTCTTCCACATGTTTAGAGCGATAGATCTTACCCCTCTTGGATTCAGCAACAGCATTCTTAACTTTATATGCTCTCTCGGAAACTTTGCAACAGGATTTGCACGCCCACCTGTGCCCATCTTTTGAGTTGGCAGCCTTATGAAACTCACTGGGGGGTTGAACTTCTTGGCAGCCGGTACAGGCCTTTGATATTGATCCGTTTGTCATTTGATGCTCCATTCGTAGAGTACTTCTTCAAGAGCTTAGAACATCAGACGGTAATAGTCAAGCGGCGCTCGCGGTTACAAGCTGAAGAGACCGGTGTCTTTTGATAGACGGTTCAACACTGCGGCACCAGGCAAACCATTTACGTCCTTACCTACGTAACCCATGGTCCGTTGATATCTGCTGCAGGCCGCGATCGTAATCGGGCACCACTTCCCAAGTTCAGCTCCTCGTATGTCGGTTACTAGTGCTAGCGCTAACTGGATGACTTCAATCTTCTTATTACGATCTCCAGGCCGCACTGCAGTTTTTAACTCGAGCGGTTTAGGATCTGCAGCAATGGCGGCTATATCTTTCATATCCTCGCCGTTAAATTTTGTGCGGCCCCGATCCAAGAGTTTTAACAGGCCGTTAGACTTGCCGGCCGCTGCGGGATGGCAGAAAATAACTACGTCGTTAATCGATCGGACCCTTTGATGCACGCCGTCCCGTTTGCTGAACGTTGTTGTGCCTTCGACATTGCCCTCAACAGTTATGAACCGGCCGCTTGCTTCGAACTCACGTATATCAGTAACCACGCCGCAATGCATCATCCCGAACTGATCCGCGGCATGTCCAGTGTTTGATGAAAAGTTGAAGAGAGCAATTGATCCAGGCCGCGGGTCTCGTGAAAAGTTACCATCCCGGATGTATTCTGCGAGCGCCGCTGGAGTGTAAACGAATGACGGGCTGTCTATCCCGCTTTCTTTCAGGCAATACTGAACGAATGCTCCTGCCCATGGTTGAGAATCATATCCGACTTTCTGTCCAAAGATATTTCTTCCGCCTAGGTCTGCTGTGTAACCCAAGTACTTCTGCGCAGTCTTCACAAGAAGAGCGGCTGCAGCACCTGGTGCCTGGCGTTTACGAAACATAATCCTATCTTACAGGTTTCTGGGATTGTACGGGGACCTAAATTCTGGGAGTTCAAAACCATCCAGGATCTCGCCGGTCTCTACGTTAACTGTTAGTTCATTGTTTGCTGCAGCAATGCGCTCTTCAATATAAGCATCGGTGTTATTCGTGTGTGAATAAACCAACCCTATCTCAAAGGTAGCAAGGTCCGTTACCAAGTTCTGTGCTTCTTGAGCTAAGGAGCTGATCCGTATGTGTTCTACTCTGTCCTTGGTGTTGACAAGGTCCGCTTTCAAGGAAGCGTAATGAGCGCGCGCCGTTTCGATAATTTTGCTGAAGTCTCTATTGATACTCAATGTCTACTCTCCGTTAAACGTTAACTCTTCTTAGATCCTATCACCGGGTAGTGACGTCTATTCGATGCAGGCCGTTAGTGCTGGTTGGCGGTTCCGGATCGAGATCTACTCTTTAGACGGTCCGTCAATAGTTGCGGGCCGGTCTTCTTCTTCTTCTTCTTTCTTCTTTGGCTCTTCGTCAATAGTGCTCGCCGGTTCTTCTACTTCTTCTTCAACAACTTCAGCGTCAATGATCTCGCCGTCACTCTGAAGTTTAGACGCAGCTAATGTTGCGGCTGCAGCTCCAGAGGTTAAACGGGCCAACCGTTCTTGGATGACATCAGCCGCTGGACGTAGATCAATGTTTACGTTCGTTTCGATTTCCACGCCGCCTCTTATACCAGCGCGGTCGAGGATCTCGGTTGCAGCTTTTAACCTAACCGGTTCAGACTCTGCTTCGTCCATCAAGTATTCAAGAGTGTCGACAGCGGCGGGTGCCGCTTGGGATAATCTGGCACGCGCCGTTTCGATGTCATCAGAAGTTCGAGACTTTAAAGTGCGAAGGTGAACCCTGCACAAGCTACCGTCTTGTGGACGCCCCGACCCCCAAAGCATACACCGGATACCGTCGAACTTAATAACTTTGCATCGGTGAGGCATTGGTGAGGGTTGACGTTTTTCAGTAGGCGGTCCACCTGCTTCAACTTCTTTCAGCCATTTTCTGGTGGCTCCTATTACCCACGGTGGAACTAACCAATCGGAAGCTTCCTCGGCTATAAGATCCAGGCCGGTTAGGTAGTCGGAGTTGTTGTCTGCGGGAGTGACAAGTATTGGACGCTTTTCAGCAAGGGATTGGATCCGGCGCTCGCGAGTTGATTCTGCTGAACGTACTTTTAACAGGCCGGTTATTGATCCGTCACCAGAATAAAGATTCTCCCAAACAAGTTTTGACTTCCGGAGGATCTTACGGTTAGCGAACGTATCTTCGCAAACACCCTTGTCTACTTCTTCTATACCTAGGGCTTCAAGATCAGCAAGGATTGCAAGCGGATCATCGATAACGTAATCTATCTCGCCGCTCGGTTTTTTATCGGTCATTAGTTCTCTCCACTTCTTAAGCCCCCGTTAGTAAAAGAAAACGACCCGTCCAACTGGGGAGAGGTCTGTGGACGGATCGCCTTCCTCGTCAATTGTAAGGGAGGCAGGCCGTTGTGAGTTATAGACGCCGTTAACATAGCACTATTGTACACTGATGAAAAGTTAGTTGATTAGTGCTCGGACGAATTTTTGCGTGGGGAGAGGGAGAACGAAGGGTTTTCTCCCTACACTAAGAACAAATCCACTTTGCTCCACTTTACTCCCCTGTCTTAGGGGTATGAATGAACCGTCCGTAGCTATCCCTTTTGATACCTTGCCGTGCTCTCTCGATGGCGAGGCCTGATTTGAGGCTCTTCTGGTGAAGCCAAGTTTCGTATGCTTCAAGCTGAGAAACGAATCCGGGGCGGACCATTTTAAGCTTGCCGTCAGCTATCCAGTTGTAGATCGTTTTGTCACTTAAGCCAAGTTCTTTAGCCATCATTGAGATCTTAACCCAGTCGAGCATCTGTCTCCTTAAAAAGAAAAGCCACCCCAGTAGTATAACAGCTTGAGGTGACTTTCCGGACAGATACTTCGTTACTTCTTTTTTGGCGGAGCTTTCTTTGCTGGACGCTCATAGGCAGTTCCATCTTGAACTAGTCCATCGCCATCTCCATCAACAGCACCTTCCTTAAAAGCTACTGGCTTTTTTACAGCAGGCTTCTTAGCAACAGGGGGCTTCTTGACAACAGCAGCTTTTGCAGCTTTTGCAGCTTTTGCAGCTTTTGCGGCCTTCTCTTCATCATTAGCTTTTTTTGCTGCTTCTGCAACTCTCTTTGCTACAACTTCTGCGTGAATTGCATCAGCGGTGGCAGAGGTTGGGCCAAATCCGAATAGCTTTCTAAGCTTATCCACAAATGTGTATTCTACTGACATGTTCTTTCCTAACGTATTTTGATATGAATTGTCATTGATCTAATTTCATCCTATCACAGAAACTGATTAAGTGCCAGGATATCTGCAATCGTCGCAAAGGAACACTGTGACATCATTTCCTGCTTCTGTAAATGTACCCTGAAAACTCATGTTGACGGGACTTACTTTTATCTCTTCTCTTCCGCACTTCTCACAAGTTGGAGACATCAACCACTCGATAGCTTTGTAATCCTCATCTGACTTTTCCTTGACGGCTTGTATGCCTCGTATCAAAGCATGAGCAACTCCAGGTCCTAAAGTCTTTCGAACAAACAATCTAGTATCTCTTACTTTGATTGTCGGTCTAAGTTCTTTACAAGGACAAGTGCCGTTAGGAAGATTACAAATGTAGGCAGTTCGCTCTTTGATAAATTGATTGACCTTGTGTCGGCCAACACTGTGCCCACAAGCACAAATTCGTTTCTCGCTAGGACCTCTTGGGGCATCTGCATGCAGAGTCTCACTGCGTTGAAACTCTGACTCATCAAAGTTCAGCATTGCCATTGGGTCGTTCTCTTTTTCACTCACCCTAAGTACTCCAATTCTTTCTTCAGTGCATCGGAAACATATCCGTCAACCCATTTGTCACCATCGTACTGATACAAGTTTCCATCAGGATCTTGATACCAGCCAATCTCTATTGCTTCTGGTTCTTGAACTTCGAGCTTCTCAGTTGGTGCTAGAGATTCTCTGCCGGCTAAATCAGCTGCTCTGTTCCTTGACAATCCTGGAGCTAGATCTTCCCAAGATTGGCCATGAGTTGGTCTACCTGCAGCTTCGGCCCCAAGAATTCTTTGATAGCCGGTTTCAGTAACCCGAACATAAACAATTTTTCCAACATCTTCAAGGTTTAAACCAAGGAGACTCCTTATGGAATTCTCTGTGTTGCCCTCAACTAATTCCGCCCAAGGGATGATGCCCTTCTTGTCGTCTTTGTAGTAAGTATTGCCAGCATCGTCATAGAGAACACGCTCGTCTCCTCCCGGTACTATGTGCAGGTCAATTTCATCTATCATCCTAGGTACTCCAATTCATTAATTTTCTCTTTAGGGATCTTATCCCAAATGACTCCGTCGTAGTGAAACAATTCAGTACCCACATTTTGATACCAGCCAGCAAGTAAATCTTTCTGTTGCCTGTAGACCAACTTTGGGTCGTTCATAAAATCTAAGTTATCCGACGCTTCTTGCTTCGCTGTTCTCCCGTAGTTAGTTTCTTTATTAGCAATCCTTTGAAGATCAACAATGTCAGAAGCTATATCGTGGAACCTATCCCTAACCTGCTTGCTAGCCTTGTAGAAGGTCGTAACATCTCCACCAAGGTGATCCTCAATAAACTGCTCACGAGCGGCTTGATGCTCCTCGTATAGATCCTCATAGTCTTTTGCCAGCACCTCTTTTCCCTCGCTACGTAATTTCTCAATATAAAGTTTTATTGCTGGAGGTAGCTCACGGGTTCCTTCAGATTCTTCTTGCATCTAGATATTCTCCTCTCTTCGAAAACAAATGTCAAGCGAGAAATTTGTCAAGCGGTTATCCACTATGGCCACTTATCTTCTCCTAGAGAAATACTACCAGAAAACACTATTGTTGTCTATTCATTATGGTGAATTGTAATTTGGGTTACCCACCCACCCTTGCCTCTACGCGTATACCTTTTAACAATTAACCATAATGTACTTTGTACAGTTACAACCCTCTATTATCAGAAATAAAATCCTTCACTACTACCTTTTCTTGATAATAGCCCCATTTTGTATTATCAGAAATAACTTTTACCTCCCTTTTCCCTTCTCCCCTTTTTCCCCCTTTACTTTCCTCTTCCTCTTCTTTTTCTATCAATAGGACGGTCTAAAAACTCCCAGAAACCCCCTTCCGACCGACCCACCCTGCTATAGTTCAACGGCCTTTTACTCTTCTTTTACGTCCCCCTTCCTGCCCTCTTTTCCTTCTTCCCAACTCCCCATATCCCCCGCAATGTAAAATAGATCCATGGCAGCAGATTACTTTCAGAGTTCTTTAGACACCTCATTACGACGTCTAGAGTTATGCAACTATGCCATTCAGGAAATCCACACAGAACTTCAACGACCCGCAGATCCGGAACAGAAGGCAGATCTTTTAGTCTCTTCCGAGAACTTAGCATTCGAAGTATTAGATCTTCTGCAAACCGTTCGAACTTATACGTGGGGGGTCAACGATCCGGATTTCGTTGCCCCGGAAGATCAAGAGGCTTAGTAGAATTAAAGAGCAGTAGCTATGGTTTTAACAACATCTGCCCATATTCTCGGAGTCCAAGTATGCGGCTGATAGCCACCAGCCCCACCGAGTAAAACGCTCGCATCAAACTTAAGAGCCAGCTCTGCAACTTTATTAGCGGCCATAGTGTAGCCACCCAAGGTGTAGTTCATCCCCCAATGATCACTAGCGTGCCCATCAGCTCCGGTCGCCAGAAGAATAACGTCTGGTTCATACTCCATAGCTTTCGATATAACAGAGTCTACTGCCCACTCAAATCCTAAGTCTCCCGACCCAAGTTGTAGGTTGTAGTTGTACCAATTCTTTTCGGCATTCATAAGTAAGTAATTGCCAGTCTCGCCTCTAGTTGACGTGTACTTAAGATTAGGAAAGATTCCATGCCCATGGATGCTAAAGGTGGCTACGTTACTATCTTCTAGTATTGCCTGTACCCCATCGCCAGCGTGGACGTCCCAGTCAATGTAGACGACCTTCTTTCCAGCAGCCGAAAATTCTAGTGCAGCCCAAGCCATGTCGTTGAATACGCAAAAACCACTCGAGTAGTCCCTGTGCGCATGATGCTTCGCCCCCTGAGGGTTGAAAGCGACACGAGGCGCAGAGTCATCTTCTGCAAGCATCTTATCAACTAGGCCGACAGTTCCGCCAAACATTAAGGCGGCAGTTCTAGCGTTCGATCTACTTACGCCATTCCACTCTCCGCTTGTACCTCTATCTAGTACTTCTTCAACATGCGCAGAAGAGTGGACCTGTAGTAGCTTTTTAATGTCTTCAGATCCCGAGGACAGATCAAACTTCGGAGCAGTTACTTCAAACTCAACCCCAAGAGAGGGGAGTTCTTGCTCTAATATTTCTACTGCCAACTTAGCTCGAATTGGATCAGTAGGGTGCGACCCATCTCCGCCACCTAGTTTCCAATCAAGGTAGGCGTCGCTGTAGGATATTTGTAATTTCTTCATGCTTAAATATTACAGCATGGTGCTGATTTTGTCAAACTAACAACCTTTAGCGGTTAGCTCTTTCTAGGTCCAGATTCCGGACCCCCCATGTCATTACCCAAATTACGAATTACCTCATCCCAGTCTGCATCTGAGTTTTTCTTAGCGGAGTTCTTTTTCCTCCACTGCTTAAGAGCTACACTTACTAGCAACCAAAAACCAAGGGTTACCGTTGCAAGTCCTCCAGCAAAGAACGACCACCAGCTCCAAGTAATCTCAATCATTTTTGTACCTTTCATTTAACGATGCTAGTAGTCTATCAATACTCTACGACTTGTCAAGCGCTAATCAAAAAGCCGTAAATCTGATAAAATTAAAACAGTAATCCTGGGGAGGGCCAAGCACAAAAGGCCTCAGATTGACCACCAAAACCCGGAGTAGTAGTCGTAGTAAGTTTGCCATATCGACACGCATCTATGTAGCAATTTCTTTTGCTTTCATTCCAGCACTATGGCCAGTACTAAGCGCGTCCGGAAGTGCGACACCCCAGCAGAACTTATCGGCCCAGCAGCAGGATCTTTCAACTTACCAGTCAACACTAAACGATGTAACTACCTACTACCAAACTTATGCCCCCGAAGATTTATCAGATCTTGACGCAGTAACCAGCGCAGTTTCCTCTTTCTCTTCCGCAGTCTCTTCTCTCTCTTTAGCGGTTAGCACTTACGACTCGACAGGTAGCGCAGCTGATACTGCAGAGCTAGCGGTTAACGCTCAGCCGTTCGTCATAAGTGCTGCACTAAGTTCTCGGGATACAGCTCAAACAACTTTTGATGATGCAGTAGTTATTTACGATGGACTCTACTCAGACTACTTGCAGGCAGAGCTAGATAGAGATACTGCCTACTCCGATTATCAAGCAGCGTTAGATAGTGACACGTCCACCGGAGACTTCACCAACTCAGATGCTGCCTACCAAACTTTCTTAGATTCTCAAGCACTCGTTGATTCATTGGATGCTGATGTCGTCTTAGCTAACGATGCAAAGAACACCGCGGGCTCTAATCTTGTTGACGCAACTACTAGTTATGATTACGAGTCCAACCCAGACACTACAACAAACTTAGAAACAGTTAGAGATCAAGCAGTAATAACTTTTAACCAAGCGTCCACAGATTTCAATATATCGCTCAACGCAACTACCCAGGCTAATGCTGACGCATTATATGAACTACCTAATCGAACAATCGCCGCACCGCAGAGTCTAGTAGCGACACAAGATACTACAAGCGGAGATGTAACTCTTAGTTGGGATAGATCGGCTACGGGTTGGACACCAGTAGAGCGCTACGCAGTATTTTTCAACAATTGGGCAGTGGCCGCCATTGGTGATGTAAACACTTACACTCTGTCAAAGTCTTTGTTTGAATCCACGGGCGGGCTAGACATTCTTTATACATTTAAAATTCGCGGAGATAACGATTCGTTCGCTGTCTACTCTCCACAATCTGCCACTGCAGACTTTATAGTTGCCGGGCCAACACCCACACCAACTCAAGAGCCAACTCCGACCCCCACACCCACACCCACACCAACTCAACCTCCAACACAGTTCCAACCTCCAACCCAAACCGCAGACCCAACCCCGACGCCAACACTAACCCCAACCCCAACCCCGACACCGACCCCAACTAATACTCAAGAGCCAGTAAAGAAAAACGACCCTATCCCTGACTCTAATCCTGTTGAGCCGACCCCCACTCCGACCCCCACTCCGACCCCCACTCCGACCCCCACACCCACACCAACAAAAACAGAGCAGACTCCACAGTCCACCCCAGCCCCGACTTCAAAACCCATAGCCACTCTGGATACAGTCCCCCCTATTTCTAATACGCCTACGGCCACACCTACCCCCACTGCGACAACAGTTGCAACCCCAGAGCCTACAAAGGAGCCAGTTGTTGTAGAGATTAAAGAGCCAGTTACAGCAGAGAACATTGAAGCAGCGGTTAGAGAAATTGCACAGATTAAGAATCCCCGGATTTTAACTAACGAGCAACAAACCTCAGTTAAGGAAGCAGCTTTCCAGGCTTTCCAAACTGCGCCACAGGGATCTGTAGTTTACGAAGCAGCCCTTGAAGCTCTATCGATAGTTGCCGAGGCCGACGATCCCGAGATACCAAAAGAGCTTGCAGCTATCCCATTAGTGGGTGCAGCAACAGCAGCAGCTCTTGAAGTCTTTAACGACATAGGAAACCTCGGAGCAGACATGTCCCCAGAAGTTCGCGAAGAGTCAGAGGAAGTAGTTGTAGCAGCAGTCATAGTTAGCACAGTCGCACAGACTGCAGCAACTGCAGCAACTGCAGCAACCGCCGCTGCCACTTCTTCCGCAGCCGCCTCATCTAGTGGACCTTCGTCCCGAGCCAGAACAGTAAAGAGAGCTAAATAATGTACTTCAGCCTTCTAAAAATAAAACGAGCAGAAAGTAATCTATAAATGAAAACTATCTTTCACTTCCTGAAAGAACTATTAAAGGACACTCTTGATCAAGCGTGGACACTAGTAGCACTTATCATCGGTTGGCTAGTCCTTGAGGGCGATGCCAAGACAATCACTGGTAACTTAATCATGTTTACGCTTATTGCTTGGTGGATTACCTTTTGGCCTTTCCGATACGAGAAGCCCGAAGAAGACTTGCCACGCGACGGTGACGGTGACGGCTATATCTTTGATGGTACAGATAAAGAACGCAAGTACCCCAAAAAATAAGCAACTTATAACTTAAGGTGCCACTCGACCATTCTTATTGAACGTTGCGTAAGTAACTGGCATGACCTCTGCAAAGAAGTCTTCCATCTTCTCGGCACACATCTCTATCTCCCTCTGAGGAAAAGAGGGAAACATTGTTCCTTCACGCATAGTTCGAAGTGATAAAAAGTTCATCAGTGTACGGGCGTTCATCGTAACGAACATAGAAGAGTAGAGTCCAACTGGTAGAACGCTCCTTGCGACCTCTCGGGCAACACCTTTTTCTAGCATCCGCTGATAAGCAGCGTATGCCTCTTTAGCTGCCATCTTGATGTCTGCCGGAACAATCTTTTTCTGGTCATAAGTTCCCTCTTCAAAAGTGTAAGCACCTGGCTTACCAACTTGAATTAGCTTACGATCTTCGCTAGGAATGTAGAACACTGGAGCAAGCTCTTTGTATCGGCCTGACTCTTCGTTGTATGACGCAACCCTGTGACGCATAAACTCGCGGAACACAAAGATAGGTGCCTCTACATAGAACGTAAAAGCGTTGTGCTCAAAAGGGGTGCCGTGGCGATCACGCATAAGGTAGTTAATTAAACCAGCATCCTTCTCGGGAGTAGTAGTGCTACCACCAGTAGAGACACGAGCGGCCTTTACTACTGAAGCATCGTCGCCCATTGACTGAACTAGCTCCACGGTCATGTCTGATCTAAATGTAAGTTCTGTCATTGGTAGTCCTCTAATTACGATTTAAGTTTTAATTTAACTCTAAGTATAGTACACGGTTACAGGTATACCGGTTCGCACGCTTTGCCTACGCAATTAAAACTTAAGACGTTTTTATTCTTAGCGTGAGTGCGTGTGATTTTGATCCCTTTAGAGTTCCGTGGCTATCTACCAAGCCGAGGACATTTCCACAACAGTAGCACACATTAAACTCACCGATTACCAAACGATGGTAAACTTTTTTAATGAGAAGGCTAACCCTCTACTTTAGGTATTTCTTGGAAAGTGACGCCAAAGTTATACGCAATAGAAACTGCGTTGCTGCCAGAGAGTGGTGCGTTCACATGCATCCAAGACACTGGCATGAGAACCGTCACCGTGGCCTTCGGCGGTTGTTGCAGCCCTACATGATTCGTTATTGCCATGAAGCCGCTAGAGCAAAAATAGCCCACCTACATCCGCGGTAAAATAGTAGAGCACACCAAAAACTTTAGGAGATCTTATGTCTAAGTGGATGAAACCCTTCCCCGACAAAAGCAAGACCGGCTACTTCGGAAAAGTACGAAACTTTAGAGGCGCGCCCAAAAATCCACATCGTGGCACTGACTGGGGCGTTAAGATCAAGACGCCTATTCCGGCCATTACAGAGGGCAAGATTATGCTCGTTCAGTTCTCAAGGATTTTGGGCTGGGTTATCGTCCAGTCTGCACAAGATTCTGCGGGTAAGGTCTTCTACATTGGCTATTGCCACCTTCACGTGAAGCCGTCACTAAAAGTGGCAGCTAGAGTCAAGTGCGGCGACACCGTAGGACTAATCGGGAGTTCGGGCTCAGCAAGTTCTGGACCCCATTTGCACGCGACACTGTCGGACTCGGTTAGAGGAGTTTTCTGGGGTAATGTATTCGACTTAGCAAAAAAGATTGAAGAAGAGGAAGTTGCCGATAATCTTGAAAAGCTAGTCGACGTCACTTACACCCATAAGAATGGAAATGTGGTTGTTACCATCGAAGGAGTTCCAAAAGGCTACGAAGTTAGACTTCGTAAAGATGGTAAAAGCGTCTACACAAAGACCGTGAAGAAAGCGGGAGAAGTTCTAAACAAGGGAGTAACTCTCACCAGTACTCACACGCTTTCCGTTGAGGTCGACGGAGTTGAGGTTTCCTCCAAGAAGCTGACAACCATTCCGGTACCAAAGGTTAAGGTGAAACCACTCCCAGTGGAGAAGACTTCATCGTCCACATCCCCTGAAGCCGTTAAGTTCTTTAAGGCCTTCAAGCTAAAGTTAAAACCAGTTCAGGCCGTGATACCAGAGGCATTGAAAGCACCAGAGCCAGTTGCACCCGTTGCACCAGTTGTACCAGAGCCAGTAAAGGTAGTTGCACCAGAGCCAGTAAAGGTAGAAACTCCAGAAGCAGTTAGGGTTGCACCTGGAGCTCGTGCACCTTATGTAGTAGCATCTGGAGATACTTTAGGCGCAATCGCTTCTAGGGCCGGATACAATGTCGCTGAGCTAGTCGTGCACAACAACATAGCAAATGCAAACCTTATTCAGATAGGTCAAGTAATAAACTTCCCACCCAAGTAACACTCCTTAGAAAAAGGAAAACCCCCGACTTATCATCGGGGGCTTTTCTTTGTCTCAACGAAAGGAGTTTCACTTACTAGTGAAAGAGGCTAGTAAGTACTAATAGTATACACGAAAAACCCCCCAACATCGCTGTTAGAGGGCTTTTCAACCAAGAAAAATGTTACTTTGCTGTTCTACTGCTTTTTATCTTCTTCATCCTCGTCATCATAATCGTCCATCTCATTTAAGACGAGGCTTACTGCATCTACGATCTGATCGAAAGAGGCGTTTAGGGTGGCGATACTTCGTTCCCTGCCATATATTTCGATTGTCTCGGCTTTGTATATCAGCGATGCAAGTTTTTTGCGATCTCTTTCACCCAAATTCTTGAAAAGCGGGTTAGAAAGTATCATTCGTTGAACATCCGCGAGGTGGCGTCCCCTTTGTAGTTTTCGAAGCTGACGGTCATTCATTGAATCTCCTAACAAGACGTAATCTATTATCTCACACTATAGCGAGTTGGTGCTCCGACTGGCAATAACATTTTCAGTAATTTTCTCAGTATTTGACGTTAAGTTGTTTTTCTTAACCCTGCTATACTCCGAAATTTCTCGCACTTTTAGCCTTCCAAGCGGGGAGCTACGTCTTTTACTGTTGTTATTAGCAGCCTTGTCATGATTTTTACTATGCATCCGGCCATTCCTCGTCTAGCACCATCATCGCAATGATGCTATAGTTCGCAAGATCAAGGAAGGAGTCCTTTAAACTTTCATTCTCGGGTGTTGCCCCGGAGTCGATTAGATTATTTATCCTGGAGATTTTATCATGCATGCGAACTCTTAGTCCGTTAAGAGGTCCACCGGGACTTCTACCAATGTTTTTTGGTCCATAGTCACTTTGTTTTTGCACAAGAACATCTTCTGCCACCGAGTAGTGCTTATGCGCTACTGCGCGAAATTCATCTAGGTTCATTATCCCCGTCATCCTCAATCTCTATTGCCGAAATATCTGCCGTTAGAGTTGCACAATCGTAGCAGTTAAACCAAAGCATATCACCTCTAAGTGTTGCAAGATAGTAGGATCCTGAATGTATTACAGCAACTTCGTTTAGGAAGTCTTTTTGCTTGCCACACATAGCGCATTGGAAGATCTTCTGTTCTGATATCTCGTACCCGGTTACCTTAGACTTATTAGCATGCATTGCAAAGCTAAGACCGTTCCATGTACTCTCGGCCCCTTCTATCTGAGCAATCCCGTAGCCGTCCTCATAGGCCTCATGGTAGAGTTCCACTTCTTCACTGGTTGCAGTTCGTGCGTTTAGACCAATCACATGGTCATCGTTTGCCCTGTATAAACCTTGTTCAGTTTCCAGTAGCCATAGCCACTCTACTATTCTCATACCTGCGTCTATGAATTCGAATCGATAGAGGATCTTGTCGTCTCCGGCTGAATCTGGATTGTTCACTTATCTCCTGAATCTGGCGTTAAGTGAAGTCTAACAAACTTTTGATCCTCGTTATGCTGCGTAAACTTCTTACGGAGGTAGCCGGTAGCTCTTTCAATTAGATCTTTATCGTGGGGCGTCTGCCCGCTTGAAAATGCCTCTAGCCATTGTAGGACCGTCTCTTGCGTCATTTTATTGTGGTCCATTAGTATCTACCCTCAACAACATCGACCGCCCAAAGTCCGCAAGGGTCGCCATTGTCCAACAAACTCACCACTCTTTTCCTCTCGGCCTCAACTCCAGCTTTATACCCTATATCAAATAGATCAGCTTCCCCTACTATTTCTCCTTCAACAATAGGTCCGTCTACATCTTCGTTCCAGTTACTCATTACTTGCGCCAAAATCTCTGACCGGCCCACCAGATCAGTAATCCAGCAATTGCCAAATAGTACGGCCAAGCACTTCCAAATAGTTCTCTCATAAAGTCTCCCATTATTGTGTCTCCTCTATTGATACTATCTTAGTCGAGATCCTCCAGCCGTCTTTGCCGCCTAGGTACATGCGCTTACCAACCTGAATCGGGAGCCTTCTTCCAGAATCTTCACTCTCATACGGTCGAGGTACTTCGGACATAGGCATGTCTTCCTCAGAGTCAAAACAATAGATCCACCAAATCCTAAATTCAAATTGCCCATTACGCACGCAGAATGCACCAGTTAAGTTATACACCGTACCTGACTCAGTTGTGATTATCATTTGGTCTTTCTGTCACAGAAGAATACGAACACCCTCTTGCCAATAATAATGTCTAGCGTTGGCTGAGTTTTCATGTCGTACAAGTTGATGCCGAATATATATTGGGTACCCAAAGAGCTAGAGTCTCTGTAGCTTCTAAACTTAATCATTTTGACCTCATTTCCATGTTTTTACGGATGCTAGCTTTTATGTTTTTATAGATGGTTCAAGTGCTTCAAGTGCTTTCCTAACGCAAACCTCTGCACCATCACCATAGCGATGTTTGTAGTATACTCCTTCTTGATCATAAATGTCAAGATAAGTAGGATCTTCACCAATAGTAGCAATGTAAGTATTCACACCGTCGGGGTCGGTGCCACCTTCCGCCCTAGTGATATGTATCTCACTGAGGAGAGTCCGATTTACTCTAATCTGAACGTGTAGTGGCACCGATTACTCCCTTCAGGTATTCAAAGCAATAATAGTGCATCTCTGCATCCCAACCAGCATCGTGCTGATTTTCTGTACCAATCTTTTCAATGGCATAAGCTTTCGCGCGTTTCTTCCAAGTCGCGGCCTTTACGGGCATCCCGTTCTCCTCTTTATAGTCCAGAGCGAAGCAGAGTGCGTTTAGGTCAACAGTTCTTCTTGAGAAAAGCGAGTAGCTTTTAGGTAGAGAGTCCTTCACAAAGGGCATGTCAAATGCGCCAACGTTAAACCCGACAGGGATAGTTTTACCCCTGCTGTTAGTATCTACTCCTATTGCAATCAACCAATCGTAAACTTGACTGTCAACCTCATCTGGCAAAGGCGCACTTTGTAAAGACTCTAGTGTTATGCCGTGAACCTCAAAGGCGCGCTCTGACCACTGGCACTCACCTGGATTTATCTTCATAGAGAGTTGGTACCCGTCCTGAGTGAACAGGCCAATCTGAATCAGCTTACCGCCTTCAGCCAGCTCACTGGAGGACATCTCTCCGTCTAGTCCTATATATAGGAAGCTCATTTCTCTCCTTATAGTTAAAAATGATTATTTGCGTTTTAGCTTATA
>Ga0208646_1000889_pt1 | contig 16521 bp, 8 predicted proteins | sample AntAceMetag02UK8_FD_184762 | JGI IMG/M metagenome (GOLD analysis project Ga0208646, IMG submission 184762) | Saline lake microbial communities from Ace Lake, Antarctica - Antarctic Ace Lake Metagenome 02UK8 (SPAdes) (version 2) | ecosystem: Environmental > Aquatic > Non-marine Saline and Alkaline... | reverse complement strand
ACGTTATACCAAATCCCAATATCACATAAACATATATTATTCCTAATTCCTTTAAAGGAATTAGGAATAATATATGTTTATGTGATATTGGGATTTGGTATAACGTTTTGTAAATAGGATTATTCATATTTACTATATATTAGAGTTTCGTATAACGTTTTATGAATAGGATTGTTATGATTTACTGTATATTAGGTTGTTGTATAACGTTTTGTATGCTTCCTTAGACTGAACATCTTCTTATATGTCGCTTCGCTCCATAATATGCTGTAAAATATTTCGAATACTATCAAAAAAATGACTGCTTAATATTTATACGAAGCGTTATACGAAACTATTCTTATATGTCGCTTCGCTCCATAATATGCTGTAAAATATTTCGAATACTATCAAAAAAATGACTGCTTAATATTTATACGAAACGTTAGACGAAACTATTCTTATATGTCGCTTCGCTCCATAATATGCTGTAAAATATGTCGAATACTATCAAAAAAATGACTGCTTAATATTTATACGAAACGTTATACGAAACTATTCTTATATGTCGCTTCGCTCCATAATATGCTGTAGAATATTTCGAATACTATCAAAAAAATGACTGTTTAATATTTATACGAAGCGTTATACAAAACTATTCTTATATGTCGCTTCGCTCTACTTATGCTGTCAATTATTATTTATTATTTTATTTTACCACTCCACAAATTAATAATATATGCTGTGAAATATTATTAATGATTTGTTTGATTTTGCTCTATAACTGCTCTGCTGGTTGTCTTACGTAAGTTAATTGTATATTCGCAGAGTGACCCATCTTCTTTGTTTTTTTTATCATATCCATACTGGATACTGTGCTATCATTATGTAATTCTGTTATTTTCATATGTCTAAATAAATTTACCCCACCTTCGACTCCAATCTTTTTATTGTTGTATAAAATATAATTTGATAACTGCTCATTACCGAACAAATATTGTCCGACCTGTATGTCGTTACACATAATGTATCTCTTTAACAACGCAGTCAAATCTTTACTTAACAACTGATTAATTGCTCCATTCGTGCTACTCGATTTATGTTGTGTTATTATTACCCTGTATTGAGATTTACTTAAAATAATATAGTTCTCTGTTAAATCGTTTTTATTTGGTGTCTTTTCTACGAGTTTCAACTGGAAATCGTCTCGTGCGGTAACCTCATCGTACAATGTTGCGATAACCGTCATTTTATGATTATTACCGAATTCTGTTCTTACCTTATCCAAATATGTCTTAAACGATATTACGGTATCATTATTTCGTTTATCATTCAAATCATTCGCTACATCACGCTTTAGAGATTCAATGTAGATTTTGTATTTTTCGAACACCGTTTTAGATAATTCATTATCTACCCCAGCTAACGCTGTTAGAACATTTTTCGACATATTTAATTTCGTATTATTCGCATACTTAGAGTTACTTATTAATTTTTGGATTTCACCAGTCTTAACTGCTGTATGTAATTCAATTGTTGGTATCATAGATATTACTCGTTTAATATCACCTATGCTTCTTAATTTCGTATTTTCGCTGTTATATCTGTCTGTATTTTCGAAATACGTTAGGTATTTTTTATTTACATTATCATCGCTAATTATTACCGCAATCTTACCATTCTTCGAGATAACTGGTTTATTATCTGTTATGTCTGGAATAACCGCCTTTGCTTGTTCCGCTAATACTGTTTTCTTATCCAGATATTTCTGCCTCCTTTGTTCGTTTAGTTTTTCTTTGTTATTTTCGTAGAACCTTGATTGTCTTACTCGTTCAACCTCTCTTTTATGTGCGAGAATATCGATTGTATTCATTGTATTCATTGTGTTTATCTTTTTATATACTATCACGTTATAATAATTCCTAAATGATTTTTATATTTAATCAATTTTATAACTTATTCGTGGTTTTTTTTATTTAAAAATACAAATTAAATTACTTTCTATATAAACGTGTTTTGTGGAGTTTTTTATTTTTCTTGTGAAAAGGTGTTACTCAAGAATGACATTTTTTATTGATTTTTTACCTATATTTTGTAAGAATACGTTAATAATAACAATTTTTTACATTCAAATATAATAACTTGTATTTAAATTAAGTTTTATTGTGAAAAGACGTTACTTAAGAATGACGTTTTTTATTGATAAAATTAGTATTTTCATGGAAGGTTCTCTGTAATTCAAAGAAATTCTATATAATATTTATTATTAGATACTTGTAAATACAATTGACAGATAACTGTGAAAAGATTTCTTGGATAATAGTGAATGGAATATTTGTATTGATAAAATTAGTATTTTTTTATCAAAGGTTCTCGAGAATTAAAAAATATTCTATATAATATTTATTAATGGATACTTGTAAATAGAATCGACAGATAGCTGTGAAAGATTTGTTGGATACTGTGGAATAGTTTTATTGATAAAATTAGTATTTTTACTGAAGGTTCTCTGTAATTCAAATATATTCTATATAATATTTATTAATGGATACTTGTAAATAGAATCGACAGATAACTGTGAAGGATTTGTTTGATACTGGTTAATTGGAATATTTTAAAATACATTTTAAATCGATTTATTCGAATATTTATAACATTGGTTCTCTAAAATTCAAAATATTTATAGAATATTCTTTTGGTTAAAATATTCATTTAACTAACGGATTTGATATAATCAACACTAGACGACGCTACTTTTTAAATTGCTCAAATAAATGGAAAACCAAAAGGGGTTAAAAAATATGAATGGAATTCCTTTTTCACAGGTTATTTTTTTTAGTCCTATAGAGATACAAGTATAATCGGCGGTTTTGTCATTCCATTGAAAAAAATTAACCCTTTTTAAAAAACAATAACGCTACTTTTTAAATTGCTCAAATAAATGGAAAACCAAAAGGGTGAATAAATAAACATTTTTACACATTATTTTGAATAGTCTTTAGAGAGACGGGTATAATTGGCAACTTTGTATTTTTATTCACCCTTTTTAAAATTATGAACGCTACTTTTTAATTACTCAAATAAATGGAAAACCAAAAGGGTGAATAAATAAACATTTTCACACATTATTTGTTTGAGTCCTATTAAAATAGAAACGTATAATTGGCAACTTTGTATTTTTATTCACCCTTTTTAAAATTATGAACGCTACTTTTTAAAATACTTCGAAATAACAGAATTAACCCCTTTCCAAATTATGAACGCTACTTTTTAATTACTCAAATAAATGGAAAACCAAAAGGGTGAATAAATAAACATTTTTACACATTATTTGTAATAGTCCTTAAGAGATACACGTATAATTGGCAACTTTGTATTTTTATTCACCCTTTTCAAATTATGAACGCTACTTTTTAACTTACTTCCAAATAACAGAATTAACCTCTTTTCAAATTACGAACGCTACTTTTTTAAAGACTTGAACATTACAAAGGGCGTAGTCAATCCCCTACAATATCATTATCAAAATTATCGTTATTTTTTATGACTACATAATACGCAGTCATAAAAAATAAAAAATTAATATATTGTTACCATATTTTTATCATTCTATTATTTATTACTATTTATCCATTTGGTATGTTTCGCAGTATTCATATGTTTGGATTTATGTGAATAATCATATTTACCACCACACTCACATATAGTTATTTCCGCTTGTCGAATCAATGTCGATTGTTTTTTTTGAACTTTTACTTCTTCTTTGGTAACAGTATAACAATACCTAATTGACGGTTTAAACTCGTATTCGAATGGTTCAATAAAAGATTCTCGTATTTGTCTATCGCATACCTCGAATATATTCGTTGTTTGTAATGTCCCACTACAATACGCATTTATATTGTGACGCATTAACGTCATATTACTGGATTACTTTAATTCTACCTTTCAATTCATTCAATACCATTTTCTTTAAGTTTATTGTGATAAATTCTTTCATTCTAAAATTCAAAGAATACATATATAGATAATGGATATTTTCTATATCCATATTATAATCTATATTATAACTATAGCACAAATGACCGATATTAGCAATTCGAAAGCAGTCGATAAACCGACACATTTTTATTCCATTTTTAATACAAATGAACACGAGATAATTCATACGAAACAACTTATTAATGTGTATCTATCCAACAGCAAACTACGTAACAAGACTAATACAAAGTTACAAACTATTCTACAGGATACATATGATTACACGCTACTGGAATCTGTATTGAACCCAGATAAAAATCAAATCAAGACGATATATGATAAACATAAATTTAATGAAACCAAAAAAAGACTAATTGTCGAGAACCTAAAATATGGTAAAGAGCAGGAATATATTGTATTAAATTTAATCAACATTTTTTTCCAGAACGATATGATACAAATGTGTAACAACCCATATTCACACGCAGACTATTACGGATTAATGTCACAATCTACCTACGAATTGAAAAGTAACTATGATAAATTCGTAGATTATCCAAACGCCATTATAGGTATTGAAAAAATCATACCGAATACACGTCAAATATTCTTATTCCAATTCAAAAATATAGCAGGTAATAATGACTTATATTATTTTATCAAACCAGAAAACTTTACAACTGAGTTTCACATACGAGAAATTTATTTAAAACACCGAGACAAATACAACAGTGTGTATGATATACCAAGAACTTTACTCAAAAAAGTAGATAACAATCATTGTATTAATTTACCAATACCCAAAAGTAATTCTAATGAAGAACAAAGAATACGAAATCTTGGTATTTTTTAATGAGTAATTTACCAAAACAAAACCGAAATAATCCGTAATAATTATACCGAATTTTTGAGTGTAATTATTGATAAAAAAACGACTCAAAAAACGACTTGATATAAAAAAACGACTCAAAAAACGACTTGATATAAAAAAACAACTCAAAAAACGACTTGATATAAAAAAACGACTCAAAAAACGACTTGATATAAAAAAACGACTCAAAAAACGACTCAAAAAAAAAATAGTGTTTTTTGTGCCGAATTTATAAAATTTCTTGAAATAAATAAATAGTAATAAACTACTAAAAAAAAAATAAATATTTAGCAATTACTCAAAAAATAAAAAACAAATATTATATATAAAACCCAAAAATGAAAATATATAATTGTAAATTTTGTTCCAAAAAATTCGACCGCAAACTGAACTTAGATAGACACCATAAAAGAAAATTCAAATGTTACGACGCTTCCACAATAACAATACTCGACGGTTATGAAGAAGAACCAGTCGTAAAACCAGTATTGGAACCAGTATTGGAACCAGTCGTAAAACCAGTCGTAGAACCAGAAGAAGAACTATTCGTAAAACCAGTATTGGAACCAGTATTGGAACCAGTCGTAAAACCAGTATTGGAACCAGAAGAAGAACTATTTGTAAAACCAGTATTGGAACCAGAAGAAGAACTATTTGTAAAACCAGTCGTAGAACCAGAAGAAGAACTATTCGTAAAACCAGTATTGGAACCAGAAGAAGAACCAGTCGTAAAACCAGTTGTAGAACCAGAAGAAGAACTATTTGTAAAACCAGTATTGGAACCAGTATTGGAACCAGTATTGGAACCAGTCGTAAAACCAGTTGTAGAACCAGAAGAAGAACTATTCGTAAAACCAGAATTGGAACCAGAAGAAGAACTATTCGTAAAACCAGTATTGGATTCACTTGTAGAACCAGAAGCAGAACCCGTATCAAACAATAAAACAAATAAATTTCGAACAAGTAAAAAAAACACTACTCATAAAAATCAAAATTCAACGATTTTACCGCTTGTAAAAATCGACCCGCTAATTAATATGAGTATGAGATTCGACCGACAAATTCGAAAAATATTAAAAAAATCTAATAAACACAAACAAATTATGATTTATTAATAAAATTGATTTAAAACTATTAACTTATATTTATATATATATATTAATAAAAATGAAAGAAACCCGCAAATTTTCAACTATTTCAACAGCATTAAAGACAACAAAAATGAAGGGAACGCCTTGGAATTACATAAGCACTATGAAGTATCCGAAAAATTATAATAAACTATATAATTTTATGGATTATATGAACGAACGCACAGGAAGAACTAACTGCATGGTATGTATAGATTCATATGGATATGAAGAATATCACGACTTAAAATGGTGTATAGATAATATAAATTTTAAACGCAAATTTAATAAAGAACCTAAAATAACAACCGACGAAGCAATGAATGAAGCAGTATCGAATTTCATTGAATTATCAATATCACCACAATACGAAGATACCGATTATAAATTTACCGTAAGTTACTTTGCCGATTGTGAAACAAAAGAAGAGAGATTATACGACGTTCGAAGTATATTTACTCGAATAACCGATAAAGGGTTTGACATAAAAACGAGCGTGGAGCAATCATTAATGGAAAGTAAAACAGAATATTTTATAAACGTGAAACCAGTCATATTAATACATTGTAACAAAGAAATAACAAATTCCAACATAGAATTCGTAGGTGATATGATAGAAGATATAGAATTTGATAAACGATATGATTATGTAATATTTATGGCGGAAATAGAATATCCAGACAATCATATTAAAAATCCAGATAAACCAGTTCCAATTAAAAAAATTAAAAAACTATCGAAAAAAACACTGAAAATGAATAAGAAAAAAACACTGAAAATGAATAAAATGAATAAGAAAGTAACCGATAACCAATTAATCGATATAGATAACGTAGTATCTGATAACGAAGTATCTGATAATGAAGTAACTGATAACGAAATAATTGTATCCGATAGCGAAGTAACCGATAACGAAATAATTGTTATCGAAGTAAAAGATAACGACATAACTGATAACGAAATAAATGTTATCGAAGTAAAAGATAATGAAATAATTGTTATCGAAGTAACAGATAACGAAGTAATTATTTCCGATAACGAAGTAACCGATAACGACGTATGTAAAAACACTAATAACGGTTTAGAAGTTAAATTCAAATATTGGATTGAAGAAAACGATAGGTTACCTATAATGGAGTGTATTAATAAAGCAATCGATAAAAATGGTGTATTCAAAGAATTTATTGAAAAATGTAATCAAATACTTATAACTAACAAACTACACGTAGGTATAATAAATACGGAACGCATTGAACAGCATTTTAATATGATATTGAAATACAAAGAATTACCAGAAAGTTCCGTCATACACGTATATACGAACAAATTTAACGACATTACGAAATATACAATATTAACAGTAGAAAAATGTTAAAACGGATAAAAACTTTAGTTTTTAATTGTTTAATTGTATAAAAATTGAAAAATGATTTAGAAACGTGAATATATAATAATCTAATAGTATATAATAAATATGAATAACGAATTAACTACAATTACTACTACCAATCCAAAAGGTAGCGGTAGGAAAAAGGGATTCAAATTCCAATCAACACCAACCGAACCAGACGAAATAAAAAAACGTAAAATCGAAATAATGAGGAAAACATACGCAAAACGAGGAGGATTTATAAGTTCTATTAAATTACGATTAGATAAATATCCAAATGACTTACGAGCAGATAACCATAAAGTAATGACAGATACAGAATTATACGATTACTTTATTAGAATCAAAACAGAATATGACAGACTTGTATTAAACGATAGAATTTCTAATTTAGGTAAAATCTTATAATGTCTTATAAAATCTTATAATGTCTTATAAAATCTTATAAAAAATGGAATAAAATGGAATAAAATTGAAAATATCTTTATTAATAGATAATTGATATAAATATAATATTTGGTTATAATAGAAACAAAACAACACCATAATGCCGTTCTATACAGAAGAAATTAATGATAAAGTAGCGGAAGCAGTAAAACGAGCACCAAATCGTTGTAAGACGAAAACGGAGAGATATAAATTCGAAGCAGAAATGCGTAGAGCATACAAGGACGAATTGTTTTATATACGAGATAGAGCAGGTGAGCATACACCAGCAGACCACCAACGTAGGTATTATCATAGAAGGGGGAAATATATCAAAGCGATTAATGTAGTAATGAAAAATTTACATAAACCAATCATTGATTTTACGGGATACAGCGACCACGATATTCAAATACAACATATTTTCACGTGTGAATCACCAGAAAAAGCAAAGAAATCTCAACTTTTATACAATTTTGCGAGACTTAGGTTTGAACACTTAAGTTTTCATTGTATTCAAAAGGAAGAGGCACTCGAATATCTTAATGGTTTGAAACCATTAAAACCATTATTTTACATTAGCAAATATGAAAATATGTATGAAGAACTTGAAAAGGAATCTGAAAATTATCATTTTTGTAACAGTTTTCCACGCGAAATGCGATTAATGAACGGTGTAGATAATACGAATAGATACGAAAGTCTATCTCCATACTGCGAAGATTACTACACTGAAAAGGAATTAGACGGTAAATTATGTGTGTTTGGAACAGGTAAATACTCTCCAATTCTTGAAAAAGATTTTACAATATTTTACGATAAATATAAAATACTATGTTAATAAAACACAAATAAATAAAACACAAATAAATAAAACACAAATAAAACGTTTAGTTTTTAAAACGGATATAAAAGCGTTCCGCTTTTTTAAACGTTAATTGACGATAAAAAACTTTAGTTTTTAATCGTTTAAAAATTGAAATATCTAATTTTTTATTGTAATTTATATAAATATCAAAAATTGATTTAGAAATATCGATTTATATTATATTAATATATAAGAGAATAGTAGTATGAAAGAGAAATTGAAAACAAGGCGTATAGATAATATTTCAAAAGTGGATTTTAAAAACGATTGTCTTCATTTAAAAGAAAAATTAGCGAGTAAGGATTACGTTGTATTACCTTATAGTGAAATAACAAAATTACGAGATAACAATCAAAATTTATATGAGACGATAGGAGAACAGCATTTACGGCGGTTATTTATGGACTTAGATAGTTGTAGTCTAACATATGACCAAATAGACCAAATGATAAATGATTTTATTGTATTTATTAGACAGGACTATAACGCACCAACAGAGGTTACGTATAGAATACATATTAGTTTATTGAACGGAACTGATTCATATCCATTAGATAGAATATTTAATTCCGCACATATCATATTTAATGTTTATACCACTACGTTTATCGAGGCGAGACAAGTTGTATCTGAGTTTAAACAGTTAGGTAAAAAGAATAGTGAAAGAATCGACCTGAGAGTGTATAGTAGTTTGCGTATCTTTCGAACATTATATCAAATTAAGGAAAGAACAACCGATTCCACAGGTAAAATTATAATTCGTAAAGACCGATTATGTGCGGTAGAAAAAGTAGGTAATGAAATTCGAATAATTAAAAACACACAAAGTAAGAATTTGATATTCAACACACTACACGATAATAACGAAGACATTACACCAGCAGACTTCGTTACCTACATTGATAAAAATTGTCACAGATTAGAGGTTGTTGTTAAAATACCAGTTCATAAACTTGGTATAATTAAATCAAATCATAACGTCACATACAGTGTAAATAAAATCAAGACATTAGAAAAATTCATAGCAGGTATAGAACCGACCGATTACATTGATAAATCAAAGTGGTTATACAATTTGCTATACATAGTAACAATTTACGTCATTAGTGGTAATAAAATCGACAATATATTGAACGAACCGTTTATACGGCAATATTTAACAGAAAGTAGGGTAGGAATGTACGATACGCCAGATTACGTTAATAAGAATATCGAAATCGTTCGACGTTTATACGATAATAAATCGATTGTTCAATGTGAGTTCATTTTATCGAGTGAAACATTGGATTTTATTTATAATAAACTTGGATTGGATTATATGAGTAATATTCTTATCACTGAACAAGCAAGAACAAAAAATTCATATCAATTACAGTATGAAATTAACGGAGTCGTTTCAAAATCATTGTATGTATTGAACAAGCGAATTCTATGTATCGATTTTAATGTTAATAAGGTTTTCAATGAGATATTAAATAAAACAAAGTATGTAATTCAAAGCGATAACCAGTATTCATTAGCATTCAACGAGATAGAGAATATAAAATGTAGTATTCCAGCACAGTATAATCCAATACAAATTAAAAGTTTAACTGAAATTAAAAGTAATTGTATGATAGATACCTATGTAACCGCCCCAGTTGGTTCTGGTAAGACATATCACGTGTTATTACCCGATATAAAATCTATACTCGAATCAAACTCGAATAATAAGATAATAGTAGTTACAGACCTGATTACTATAGCGGAGAAGATATTTGAAAATATTAGAATTTCACTCGTGGAATGGGAGTATGATACTGAAATTTTACGTAATTATAGAAACAATGCGATATACCCCAATACTCGTATATTAGTGTGTTGTTATGACAGTCTAATCAAGTTCAATAATTTCCAATCCACACATTTAATTTGTGACGAGATTGTTAATATCTCAAAAAGGACATATAACGCTATGAAAGAGAGATATAAATTGGAAGAAGCACAACTTTATTTCTTCAATCTGATTCGTAACAACGTATGTAAATTTTACGACGCAGATTTCGAACCAACGCATATGGATTTAATTACCGAGCAAACGAATAAGAAATTTAAAGTGTATGAATTAATTGGGTATATACAGGAAAACAAAACACTGCGATTAATGAACAATGGTAAGGCATTTCGAAATTTAATCGACGATATACGAAGCGGTAAAAAAATTAGTGTTGGAACAGGCAATACGAAACTAACAATTAGTATTCAAGGTTGTATCGAGGCATTAAATATGAATAAACGGGTATTAATTATAAATGCGACAGGAGCGTTCGATAATACAGTAAAAGAAATTTCAAATAGTAAATTAAAGAGTGAAGTATGTAAAGATACAAAATTATGGGAGCAATATGACTGCGTAATATATACGCCAACAATCCAGACAGGTATTTCGTTTAATTCGTTATATTTCGATAGACATTATGCGTTTATAGAAGTGTTATCCGCGGATTCGACACAGCAAGCACAAATGTTATATAGAATAAGACAAACTAAAACGTGTGAGATTGTCGTATCGATTCAAATGGATAAATTAAGCACATTCACCGACAAGGTAACCAACGATACTTCCATATTAGAAGACGATAACTTTAATACATTAACTCGAAGTAATCAAACAGACGAAAACGCTGTTTATAGGACGGAACCTCATAAAGTTCAAAAACTTACTACCCTTAATAAAAATGACTCGTTGTCAAAGCGATTAAACCAATTTAAAAATTACGGCGTTTTAACACAAGAGAAAGTATTCGTTTATGAACTATTTAAAAAGGCATACCAATGGGGTAGTAAAGATTTACAATGTGAATATTTCGACAGCATAACAGAAAGCATTTATTTAGACGAAGAGACTGATATAATACCAGTGACAACATACTCGTTATCTTGTCTCGAAGAAGAAGCATTCTACAACGCCAAATATTTAAAGAATATACCGAAAGTAGAAGATATAGATAACAAAGAAAGGAATTTGGATATTCATAAGACCTATGGGTATATAAATTTGGGTATTAGTAGAGAAATTTATGATAGAGAATTATTCGATAGTAGGTATAGGATAGTTATGACACAGTTAATTTATCCATTGTATAAAGATATTATGAACACAATGTATCCAGTAACACAGTCTATTAAAGATAAGGAAATACGAGAGCGAAACAGAATCGATAGAGATTACGTTCAAAATGACAAGCAAGAGTTCCGTTCCACATTTCATAAATCCGCACAGATACGATATTACGAAGTAAAAAATCTTATATATGAAATGTTCCAAATTGCGTTTATGAACAAAGAAATTTCTCTAACTGAATACGTAAGTAGGAGTAATAATAATGACGATACAATGAAATTTATTAAGTTCATTTATGGGTTGTATGTATCATTTAAAATATTAGATTTAATAGCAGGTGAGTATATTACGGTTAATGAGCATAGTATCATTCCAGACTTTATTACAGAATTGTATATTAATGACGGCAATATAATAACAATCAATAAAACAGTTCTACCAAAGATAAAGGAGTTGTTCGAAACAGAAAAAGTAAAAACATTCTATAATTACATAAGTGTACATTCGAGGTATTTGACGGAGGATAATTTAAAACAGGGTATTAAATACGCATTCAAGCAGATTGGATTAGATTATAAGCAAGGACGAGTAAATGAACCAATCACAATAAAGTTAGCATTATTGAAGAGTAATTTTAGAATCCAAAAATTTAGATTTAATCGAAATGAGGAAGACCAAACAGTCGAGTATAATATTAACGAACTGGACGATATTCATTATTGGAATAACGATATTAGATTACTTAAAAACGATAATGATAATAGATTAATTGAAAAGGGTAATAGCGATATTATTGATATTCAATACAAGAACCAACCTAAAATCCAGTTATTAAAGCAAGATTTTGGAAGTGACTCTAAGCATAAAAAAGATATGACGTTAATGCGTCACAATATAAATGCGTATTGTAGTGGGACATTACAAACAACGAATATATTCGAGGTATGCGATAGACAAATACGAGAATCTTTTATTGAACCATTCGAATACGAGTTTAAACCGTCAATTAGGTATTGTTATACTGTTACCAAAGAAGAAGTAAAAGTTCAAAAAAAACAATCGACATTGATTCGACAAGCGGAAATAACTATATGTGAGTGTGGTGGTAAATATGATTATTCACATAAATCCAAACATATGAATACTGCGAAACATACCAAATGGATAAATAGTAATAAATAATAGAATGATAAAAATATGGTAACAATATATTAATTTTTTATTTTTTATGACTGCGTATTATGTAGTCATAAAAAATAACGATAATTTTGATAATGATATTGTAGGGGATTGACTACGCCCTTTGTAATGTTCAAGTCTTTAAAAAAGTAGCGTTCGTAATTTGAAAAGAGGTTAATTCTGTTATTTGGAAGTAAGTTAAAAAGTAGCGTTCATAATTTGAAAAGGGTGAATAAAAATACAAAGTTGCCAATTATACGTGTATCTCTTAAGGACTATTACAAATAATGTGTAAAAATGTTTATTTATTCACCCTTTTGGTTTTCCATTTATTTGAGTAATTAAAAAGTAGCGTTCATAATTTGGAAAGGGGTTAATTCTGTTATTTCGAAGTATTTTAAAAAGTAGCGTTCATAATTTTAAAAAGGGTGAATAAAAATACAAAGTTGCCAATTATACGTTTCTATTTTAATAGGACTCAAACAAATAATGTGTGAAAATGTTTATTTATTCACCCTTTTGGTTTTCCATTTATTTGAGTAATTAAAAAGTAGCGTTCATAATTTTAAAAAGGGTGAATAAAAATACAAAGTTGCCAATTATACCCGTCTCTCTAAAGACTATTCAAAATAATGTGTAAAAATGTTTATTTATTCACCCTTTTGGTTTTCCATTTATTTGAGCAATTTAAAAAGTAGCGTTATTGTTTTTTAAAAAGGGTTAATTTTTTTCAATGGAATGACAAAACCGCCGATTATACTTGTATCTCTATAGGACTAAAAAAAATAACCTGTGAAAAAGGAATTCCATTCATATTTTTTAACCCCTTTTGGTTTTCCATTTATTTGAGCAATTTAAAAAGTAGCGTCGTCTAGTGTTGATTATATCAAATCCGTTAGTTAAATGAATATTTTAACCAAAAGAATATTCTATAAATATTTTGAATTTTAGAGAACCAATGTTATAAATATTCGAATAAATCGATTTAAAATGTATTTTAAAATATTCCAATTAACCAGTATCAAACAAATCCTTCACAGTTATCTGTCGATTCTATTTACAAGTATCCATTAATAAATATTATATAGAATATATTTGAATTACAGAGAACCTTCAGTAAAAATACTAATTTTATCAATAAAACTATTCCACAGTATCCAACAAATCTTTCACAGCTATCTGTCGATTCTATTTACAAGTATCCATTAATAAATATTATATAGAATATTTTTTAATTCTCGAGAACCTTTGATAAAAAAATACTAATTTTATCAATACAAATATTCCATTCACTATTATCCAAGAAATCTTTTCACAGTTATCTGTCAATTGTATTTACAAGTATCTAATAATAAATATTATATAGAATTTCTTTGAATTACAGAGAACCTTCCATGAAAATACTAATTTTATCAATAAAAAACGTCATTCTTAAGTAACGTCTTTTCACAATAAAACTTAATTTAAATACAAGTTATTATATTTGAATGTAAAAAATTGTTATTATTAACGTATTCTTACAAAATATAGGTAAAAAATCAATAAAAAATGTCATTCTTGAGTAACACCTTTTCACAAGAAAAATAAAAAACTCCACAAAACACGTTTATATAGAAAGTAATTTAATTTGTATTTTTAAATAAAAAAAACCACGAATAAGTTATAAAATTGATTAAATATAAAAATCATTTAGGAATTATTATAACGTGATAGTATATAAAAAGATAAACACAATGAATACAATGAATACAATCGATATTCTCGCACATAAAAGAGAGGTTGAACGAGTAAGACAATCAAGGTTCTACGAAAATAACAAAGAAAAACTAAACGAACAAAGGAGGCAGAAATATCTGGATAAGAAAACAGTATTAGCGGAACAAGCAAAGGCGGTTATTCCAGACATAACAGATAATAAACCAGTTATCTCGAAGAATGGTAAGATTGCGGTAATAATTAGCGATGATAATGTAAATAAAAAATACCTAACGTATTTCGAAAATACAGACAGATATAACAGCGAAAATACGAAATTAAGAAGCATAGGTGATATTAAACGAGTAATATCTATGATACCAACAATTGAATTACATACAGCAGTTAAGACTGGTGAAATCCAAAAATTAATAAGTAACTCTAAGTATGCGAATAATACGAAATTAAATATGTCGAAAAATGTTCTAACAGCGTTAGCTGGGGTAGATAATGAATTATCTAAAACGGTGTTCGAAAAATACAAAATCTACATTGAATCTCTAAAGCGTGATGTAGCGAATGATTTGAATGATAAACGAAATAATGATACCGTAATATCGTTTAAGACATATTTGGATAAGGTAAGAACAGAATTCGGTAATAATCATAAAATGACGGTTATCGCAACATTGTACGATGAGGTTACCGCACGAGACGATTTCCAGTTGAAACTCGTAGAAAAGACACCAAATAAAAACGATTTAACAGAGAACTATATTATTTTAAGTAAATCTCAATACAGGGTAATAATAACACAACATAAATCGAGTAGCACGAATGGAGCAATTAATCAGTTGTTAAGTAAAGATTTGACTGCGTTGTTAAAGAGATACATTATGTGTAACGACATACAGGTCGGACAATATTTGTTCGGTAATGAGCAGTTATCAAATTATATTTTATACAACAATAAAAAGATTGGAGTCGAAGGTGGGGTAAATTTATTTAGACATATGAAAATAACAGAATTACATAATGATAGCACAGTATCCAGTATGGATATGATAAAAAAAACAAAGAAGATGGGTCACTCTGCGAATATACAATTAACTTACGTAAGACAACCAGCAGAGCAGTTATAGAGCAAAATCAAACAAATCATTAATAATATTTCACAGCATATATTATTAATTTGTGGAGTGGTAAAATAAAATAATAAATAATAATTGACAGCATAAGTAGAGCGAAGCGACATATAAGAATAGTTTTGTATAACGCTTCGTATAAATATTAAACAGTCATTTTTTTGATAGTATTCGAAATATTCTACAGCATATTATGGAGCGAAGCGACATATAAGAATAGTTTCGTATAACGTTTCGTATAAATATTAAGCAGTCATTTTTTTGATAGTATTCGACATATTTTACAGCATATTATGGAGCGAAGCGACATATAAGAATAGTTTCGTCTAACGTTTCGTATAAATATTAAGCAGTCATTTTTTTGATAGTATTCGAAATATTTTACAGCATATTATGGAGCGAAGCGACATATAAGAATAGTTTCGTATAACGCTTCGTATAAATATTAAGCAGTCATTTTTTTGATAGTATTCGAAATATTTTACAGCATATTATGGAGCGAAGCGACATATAAGAAGATGTTCAGTCTAAGGAAGCATACAAAACGTTATACAACAACCTAATATACAGTAAATCATAACAATCCTATTCATAAAACGTTATACGAAACTCTAATATATAGTAAATATGAATAATCCTATTTACAAAACGTTATACCAAATCCCAATATCACATAAACATATATTATTCCTAATTCCTTTAAAGGAATTAGGAATAATATATGTTTATGTGATATTGGGATTTGGTATAACGT
>Ga0208646_1000886_pt1 | contig 16550 bp, 25 predicted proteins | sample AntAceMetag02UK8_FD_184762 | JGI IMG/M metagenome (GOLD analysis project Ga0208646, IMG submission 184762) | Saline lake microbial communities from Ace Lake, Antarctica - Antarctic Ace Lake Metagenome 02UK8 (SPAdes) (version 2) | ecosystem: Environmental > Aquatic > Non-marine Saline and... | reverse complement strand
CCAATTTATTTAATTGATTATTTTTTTAATATATTATGACATTACTAGAAATTTACATAGCTTATGAAATAATTGCCTTGGCATATAAACTTTTGATAGATTAATGAAAAGTTTTATAAACAAATATGCAGAAAAAGTTGGTTCAGCAGGCACACTTATACCACTTATATACTGGTTTTCAGTTTGGTTTGATTTTTCTAAAATTAATATTTTGTTTATTTTTTTATTACCATTATCAGCTTTTTTTTGGGTTTGGACTATAAGCGAGGAGTTTAAAATAAGAAAAAAATATCCCAATGAAAAAAAAGTACTTTTTTTGATTATGCCATTTGCATTTTTGATATTTTCAACAATCTCTACAATACATATCTACTATCAATGAAAATAGGATTAAAAAATAATTATGAACGAAACCAGTGCTAGATTAGGTGGTCTTCTTGAGAGTGCTATATTTGTAGTAGCTTTTGTTGCAATCTATTGGTTGCTTGGTTTTATAATTAAGAAGATCTTCAATAAAGAAATTAGGAATTCAACGGGATATACAATTTGTATAGTAGGTGGTTTTTTGGCAAAAAGATTTTTGATCACAATCCTTCAATAATGAAGAAGCTAATAATATTTTTTCTATTTGCGCAAACATTAAACGTAAATGCAGCTCAATATTTTTGGAAATGTTATGATGATGTATTAATGAGCACAATAACAAACAAGATTCAATCAGTTGAAAAGAAAAAATTTAAAACTGCAAATGTCTATGTTGATACTAATGAAAAAACTCTAAAATACTGGTCATCAAATAAAGATTTAATGAAAGAATTAGCAAACAATAATCCTATCAAACATGATTTTTTAATTAAAAAGATTTTAATTAATGATGAGATGATAACTACTGCTCATAAACCATTTAAAAAATACCCAGATGAATACAATATTTTCACTATGGATTTAAAAAACAAGAAACTAATTAGAGTAGTATCTGTTATGAATGGAAATTATACCAAATATTACGACTGTGATGAAATTCCATTTAAATGAAAAAACTCTTAATTAAACTTAATTAATTACAGACAGTATTTCCGAAAGAATCGTTATAGCAGGACTGTTTAGTGCCTGTGCTATTAAATATGTTGTTAGTGTTTGTATCTTCTGTTTCGTACGATCTTAACAAAGAAGTTCCAGTATTACTGTTACCACTACCATTACTCAACAAAGAACCACTACTACCACTGTTACCCGTTAATAATGAAGAACCTGCTTGTACTACTTGAAATGTTAAAGTTGCAAATATTGCAGTTGTCATAATTATTTTTATTATTTTCATAATAAAATAGTAGCATAATTTGTGATTTGTAGTGAATATAAAATTCAGTAATATCCCTTATATAAAAGGTTAATTTGATAGAGGTGGCTTTCTATTAACTGTTTCTTCCAACGTCTAGACACTTATATTTTGTTTTGTTAATCTTGGATTATGATTTGCTCACAGTGTAATAAAGAATTTAACCCATCAAGGCAAAGACGAAAATATTGCTCTCAAGAATGTGTTAGTGTTGCCCGAAAAGAACAGATTAAAAAAAACCAACAAACCGATTCCTATATAGCTTACAAAAAAAAATTATCACAAACAGATAAATCTAAAGCAGTAGCAAAAGAATACCGACAATCAGATAAATATAAAGCAGCAGCAAAAGAATATAAGCACCTGAATAAGGAAAAGCTGAAAGAGTATCAAAAAAAATACAAACAATCAGACAAAGGTAAAGCAGCATATGCTATGGCTCATGAAAAATATAGACAATCAGCTAATGGTAAAGAGAACATAAAGAAATACACACTAACAGATAAATTTAAAGAATATGCAAGAATATACAAAACAACAGACAGAGGCAAAGCTGCAAATAAGAAAGTTTATGAAAAAAGAAAGAGCAAAGGTTTAATAAATGAATGGGCAAGAAAATATGACAAAGAAAAAAGAAGAACTGACCCCATATATAAACTCAAAGGAAATATTAGACGTCGTCTTATAATATTTTTAAAAGTTAGTAAGATGAGAAAAACAAATAGTACATTTAAAATGGTTGGCTGTACTCCGGAATTTCTAAAAGATTATTTAGAGAAACAATTTTCACCAGGAATGACTTGGCAAAATCATACTAAAGACGGTTGGCATATTGACCATATAATTCCTTTGAGTGCTGCAAAAACTGAAAAAGATATTGAGAAATTGATGAATTATACAAATCTACAGCCAATGTGGGCAACAGAGAATATTAAAAAAAGTAATAAGATACTTTAAGTAACTAGAAAATTTATGGGTAGACTTGGTAAATTTGCAACAGATGAAGAAAGAAGACTAAACCGTAATAAAACTAAAAGAGAATACCGTGCCAAGAATAAAGAAAGAACAAAAGAAATAGTAAAAAAATCTCGTGCTAAACATAAAGAAAAAATAATAATAGCGCAAAAAAAATATCGAACAGAAAATAAAACTACAATCAAAGAAAAATATTTAGAAAATCGAGACCAAACTCTTAAACAACAAAAAAAATATCGAACAGAAAATAAAGAAACAATTAGAGTTAGTGCTAAAAAATATCGGACAGAAAATGCTGATGCAATCAAAGCATATTTTAAAATATATAACCCTAAAAATAAATTAGCATTAAGTGAAAGAAGAAGAAAACACTACTTAAGAAACAAAGAAAGAACTCTTCTAATTAATTCAATCTGGCTCAAAAATAATAGAGCAGTGAGAACTAAACAACAAAATGCATACTCTAAAAAAAGAAGAAAAAGTGATCCTCTTTTTAAATTAGCAGATGTTATGAGAACACGACTAAGATCTTTTCTATCAACTAGAACAATTAAAAAAAGTAAGAAAACTTTTGATTTAGTTGGGTGCACCGTTTTAGAATTAAAAACTCATTTAGAGAAACAATTTCTTCCAGGTATGCATTGGGGTAATAATACTAATTTTGGATGGCATATAGATCATATCATTCCCTTAGCTGCAGCAGAAAATAGTGCAGATTTAGAATACCTTTGTCACTATACGAATCTTCAACCTTTGTGGTGGCGTGATAATTTAATTAAAAAAGATAAATTTTAACTTAAGGAATTAATGGATCAACTATTGCCTGTAGTCTATATGATAGGAGTACTTTTGTTGGTTCTTCCCGCCTTTTTACAGTCAAATTCTAAACTAAAACAATTGTTAACTAATCTTACTATTTGGATTATCGTGGTGCTTATAATTTTAACTTTGATTTATATATTTAAAAAATGAAAAAACTTTTGTTAACAATTCTTGTAAGTCTAATGTGGTTCAATATTAGTATTGCAGAAGAAAAAGGCAATTCTCATTTAGAAAATAAGTTTGAGTCTTATTTGCCTTGTGATGAGCATGTAGCAGTTTTATTTATAAAAATGAAAAGTAGTACAAGAGACTATCCTTATCTATTCCCTGAAAATAAATTAGTATCCTGTAATCCAGAAATTAATTTACCCAATGAATGGACCAAAACTATTACACCCATTAAAAAATTTGGAAAAGTTAACCGTGATCAATCAAGAGTAAGAGCCTATCCATTTGCTGGAAGTATATCAGGATATCAAGTTGGTAATTTAAATGAAGGTGAAGTTATCTTCATTGACTCATTAGTTTATAATTCATGGGAGAAAGCAGATGAATGGTACAGAAGCTGGTATTCATTTAAAATCAAAGATGATATTTTTTATATTTGGAAAGGTAGTATTGATTTAAATGATTAAAAAATTTTTATTGACAATTTTTGTCTCTTTGCTGTTCACTGTGAATGCTTATGCAAAAGAACTTAAGTTAAATGAGATTATAAATTATTTTGACTTCTGTAAAATTCTAAGTAGTTTTGGACCAAGTTGCAGTGACGACTTTAAGCCAAGAGATTATCTAAATGGCTTGAAAATAACCATAAAAGAAAATGAGATTCATTATAAGGACGAAGGTAACTGGGAATATTATTTTACAATAGTTGAAGAAACTAAGGATCAAATAATAGTATCGTTCGAAGATCTTGCAATTGAAGGCAACTATAAAGCTAGAGATTTATTTAAGTTTAAATTCGATGAAGAAAACTCAACATGGCAACTTAACTCAATAAAAAATGTGTTTCCTAATAATGAAACTGAATATACTCCATACAGTGAATAAATACTTCTTATTAACAATTTTCCTTAGCTTGTTAGGTCTGAACGTTGCTTATGCTGATGGTAGTTATGAAGCTGCATTTAAAAAAGCATTAGATAATCATCAATATTATTTCAAACATAAAGGCAAAAGCTACACAACTGATACAAAAGATAAGCCATTTGATTTCTTTGATCATGGGTACAAAGATTATAGATCTGCAGCAAAGTATATGATTGAGAACTATCCTGATGATAAGAGCAATAGATGCTTTAGATTTAAAGGAAAAAAATGGGGCTTTGATGGCTGGAGAATTAATAAAGATAGTGATAAATTTTATACTTATTTAGATTACGACATAGATGGTTGGCGAAATAAAGTCATCATAGTATCGGATAATAAATTAATAAAAGTTATATTTCATGAAGATAATGGGTGCTACAGACGAGACACACATATTCAAGTTTTGTTTGAAGATAAAATATTTTATGATTCAAGAAAAGATTTTGAAGAATTAACTTCTGATGGTTGGAGTATATTTCTAAATATTAACCACTATATAGACAAGGATCTCAATAATAATGGAAAACAAGAATTGTTTATTGATGCTGGATATAGCATTGGAAATAACTGGTTAGAAAAATATTATCTTTTTGAATATGATGATAGTTCAATAAAACTTGTTAAGAAATTTATAGCAGGTGATTGGACAGAAAGACTTGGAGTATCAGATCATTTTAAAGCAAAGTTTGAAGTTAGTGATGATGAATTATCAAAGATTATTATAGAGAAATTTAATTAATGAAAAAACTATTATTAACAATTATCGTAAGTCTAATGTGGTGCAGTATTAGTATTGCTGAAACAAAAAATTATCCTAATGGAGATGAATATATTGGAGAATTAAAAAATGGTAAACGTGATGGGCAAGGTACTTTAGAATACTCCCCTTGGAAAAAATATGTTGGAGAGTGGAAAGATGACAAAAGACACGGTCAAGGTACCTTAGTAGATGATGGGACGACTTATATTGGTGGCTGGAAAGACGATAAGAAAAGTGGCCTTGGTTTGATTACATATGAGAGCGGTTTAAAATATAATGGAATGTGGAATGAAGATAAAGAAAATGGCAAAGGAACGCTAACACTTCCTAATGGAAAAAGTATTGATGGTGAGCTTGTAAACAGTAAAGGAGTTTTCAAAGGAGGAGATCCACTTGTATATGAAAATGGACATATTTTTTTTGGAAAATACAAAGATGGTAAAAAACATGGTCAAGGCACTTTAATATTATCTGGTGGAAGAAAATATTTTGGAACATGGGAAAATGGAAAGCTAATTAAAATTGATCCTACAAAAACAGTGTGGTTAGGCAGCGGAATAGAAAATATTACTACTGCTATAGCAAATGATAAAAAGTTAAAAAATACAGAAGGTGCACTAGTTAGTAATGTATCAAGAAATAGCCCCGCAGATAAAGCAGGTCTTCTTACTGGAGATGTTATTTTAAAGTTTGATGGAAAAAAAATAGTTAAACAGGAAGATTTAAGAAAAATAATCTCAAACTCACAACCAAATAAAACAGTAGAAATAGAGATTTGGAGAGGTGAAAAACAAATGAATGGAAAAATCACTTTAGCTATATTAGAATCTTTAGGAAGTCCATACGCTAGCGTACTACTTCAAAAAGGACATGCACTTAGTAGAGTGGGTGATTTTGATGGTGCTATATTTTTTTATAAAAAAGCTTTAGAAGCTGATCCAGAATATTCTCCAGCACAAAGTTCTTTGGATGGTCTTCTTAAAGATAAAGCAATAACAAAGATTGTAAAATCACTTGACCCAGTTTGTCAAAATAACAGTGATGATTTTGATATAATTAAGTCTTGCCTTGAGAAACATTTTTTTTATAAAAAAGATCCAATACATCCTGGAATTTTAAATACTCTTTCAACTAGTTTAGCTGATAGTGGTGACATAATTATAGCTATCAATCTTACAAACGCTGTTGGTAGTAATCAATATTGCTGCGAAGAATTTAATACAGAATTAAATGATGGGAGAGCAAGTGTTAGAATTGATTATCCCGATGGAAATGGTTTTTATATATACTCCTATCTTGGAGCCACAGATAATGGAGCTATGGTTATAAAGACTTGGTCAAATGGGGGTGGGAGTGGAGTATTTACTAATTTATTAATTGTTAAAGTTAAAAAAAGATTAGGTGCTAATTTTGACTTATTTAATTCTGAAGGCGTATTTTTCGATAAACAACAAGTAGTACTTGAGAAACTTTTATCTATTGCTCTTGGTGATCGCACAGAAACCTCTATTAGCATAAACGGTAATTCTGTTACAGTAAATGATAAATCAATTAACATTCCTTCTCACTAGAAAATGAAAAAAATCTTATTAACAATTTTTGTTTCCTTGTTGTTAAGTGGGAATGCTCACTCAATGACAGATAACCAAATGATGATAATCAATCAGGTGTTAAATGTTGATCAAGGAAAAGTTACAAAACAAATGCACACAGATTTCTGGAAAGATATTCCAGATAAAAATGACATTGTTAAGTTTATGGAAACAACTGGAGTAATGGCGAAACTTACTAGAGATGGAATGAATTACCAAATGGAGCTATGGAAATCAGCTTTAATTTCCTATCAAAATAAGCAAGTATTTAAGTCAGAAGATTATATCGAAGCTAAAGAAACAATGACTGATTTTATCAACAGAGTTTCAAAAAATATTCCAAATGCAAATGAAAGAGCACAAGTTATAAATCAAATGAAAACAGGAATGATTAATTCTGATAATTTATTAAAATCTGCTGCTGCTAGAACTAATATGCAGAGTGTTCAGGGACCAGTCGTTGAACTTTCAGAAGAAAGGATGACTTTTGTTATTAGCAACATAGAGAAATCATTTTCTAGAATTGATAAACTCCTACAATCGGAGTGGAAAGATTAAATGAAAAAATCTTTTTTAAAAATAGAGAAAGTTTCTAAATTTCATTGGATAGCTATTTCTGTAATAGTGATCTCATTTTTTACATATTATGGAGTGACCAGCTACATAAGTATGAGCAACAAAGAAGAGCCTAGATGGATGGTCTGCAATCCTGAAAAAGATTACAGAAAAACTTTATATTTAAAGTTTCATATTACCGATAAAATTCAGTGGGATCATAAAAAATATAAGTGGGTTAAATCGAAACGTACTGGCTTGCGAGAAATGATGCCAACTATAGAAATGCATGAAGATAAATCTCATTTTGAAAAAAGTTATTATCTATGGAAATTACGTCCAATTTATCAATCTGATAAGTATTATGTTTTCTATCAGACAACTGGTGGCTTCAGTCTTTGGGGAAACCCTCCACCAGTAAAGGCTCAACATATAATAATGAATAGAAATGATCTTTCCCTATTATATTATGAAAATGAGTGGATTATAAATAAATTTAGAAAACGTAAATATGATGATGAAGAAATAGATAAACTGTTTAAAGAAGTTAATTCAATCGTCTATTCTCGTACTGAAAATATTTTATTATCTAATGGTAAAACTTTATTAGCATTAAAATCATTAGACCTTTTTCAGTGTAAAGAAGTTTCCAGTATCAAACCTAAAATTTAAATAAAGATCATCCCCCATGAAGTTCAAATGTGTGTTCATTAATAAAAGAACAAATAAAATTATAAACAAAGATTTTACAGTAGATCAAATTGATAAGTACATGGGTGAGTACATCAAGGATCGTGCAATCAAAAGAGGTCATACTACTACCACTGTTGTTAAGAGAGGTGATAATTGGAAAGTAACAATTACATATTCAAAATCAGTGAGTCTAGATAGTAGGGCAGTGAGGAATAAAACTGCTCCAATTAGGGCAAGTAACCAGAGCAGCAAAAGTGTATTATTAATCTTGTAATATACCTTGTTCCAGGACCGTGATCAATCTGGTCATTCTGCGTGCACCATTTATAGCTGTTATAGTAGCTTTGCCGGAGGCATTACCTGCTACACGAACCTATGGATCATGGACTAATATTTTCTATTTTTATTTCTCCAAATTGCTTCTTCAACTGCATTAGCAAAACGGGGTTCTGAATTGTGGGATGCGGAAGACCTTGAAATATTAACTTCAACAGATCCGTCATCATAATCTGATGGGCCATCATAGATATTTCTATTCTTATATGGATTAAAACTAGAACCATAATCACCATTATATCTGTCTCCAGGTTCATATGATCTTGGTTGGCTTCTATATGGACCACCGTAATTCTTAGGTGTGGAAAATGATTTTTTCTCTAAGTCTTCACTTCTTTTAGCAGCTCTTTCTTCTGCAAGCTTTATCAGCTCAGGATTAATTTCATTTAAAACACTATCTGAAAGATTGCTCTTAATTTTGTTAAACATCTTCAATTCATTATACTGCCGGAACTTATCATTGGGATAATCTGCTTTGAAGTGATTGCCTCTGTTATACTTCTTTTTTTGGGTGGTCAGTTTGATATTTTTAGGGTGGTCATTAACATGCAAATCACCGGGTCTCTTTGCCGGCTTAAATAAAAACTTGTTTCCATCAAATCTATATTCTCCATCTAGCTTTCCATGCCTCTGCCGCATACGAACACAGTTAGGGCTTATACCAGCACTTTCAGCATATTCTTTTCTTGTAAGAGTGAATTGATCTAATTCTTCCTGGCCTTTTTTTATCATAATCGAGGTAACCTCAGCGGACACATATTGGTCTAACTTTTGCACGCTATGTAAGTATTTTACCACAACCAATTGTTTTATAGAATCTTAAAGTTATTTATTAGTACAATCAGATCAATCAATTCAATCATCTATAATTTACTCAAATCCTTTTTAGTTTGTTTTCGTGCGTCGTGCTCCATCCGTAAAGTGGTAGATGCTTTTGATTGTAGTGATGGATCATTAATCTTCTTTTTCTAATAATTCAAAAAAGTGTTCTAAAGTAATAACTGCTAAAGGTTGGGACCTATTTTTTTTTAATATGAGCAATGGTTCCCGGTGATTGTGTCCTCTACTTTGACTAAATTTTCTATACAGCCCAATGTACTGTTCAATATTCGAGCATTCAGTTGCATACGGAAATACTTTTTTTGCTGTTAATGTAAGTAACTTTATATCCTCACCGTTTTCCCCGGTGTTACTGGTCCGGATATCTTTATTACCGAGATTAAATGTTTTGGATATTTTCTCCTTCACCAAATTCTGTAAATATCGGCCTTTCGCTTGTCTTGATTTATTATTCATTACAAGTTTATCGTATTTATTTCGTTGGCATCCTCTTTATAATTAGGTGAGCTTTTTAAATTTTCATTTCTTACATAACCTAAACCTGAGTTGTTATATTCAACGGTATCATAAGTATGGAAATAATAATGATCGCCAAGTTCTCCTTCTGAACAGTTTGATAATTTCTTAGGAATTGTAAGAGGACTTGTTGGACTAGCAAACTGGGTGATAGGTTTCGGTTTCATCATTTCAATATCACCACCTCCAATTTCAAAATCTTTTATTAAGTATGCTCTGGGGTGGGTGTTAATAGGAAGTTTTATTTGTTTAGTAGGATTTCCGTTGGGCCACGGTATATGACGCTCTACACACCAATCTACGATTAAATCCCTAGTTAAAAATTCTCTTTTCATTATTGGATCTTGTAACAATACTTCATACAGATCGGCCGCTACTACCATTCCACTAAAACATAGTTTGGTATAGTACCGGCTCCCGGATTTATATTGATTTCCAGTTTCTTTATTTGTTTTGTATTCATACTGTTCTTTTTTCCAGTCACCATCAAACTGGAACGGCCATTGATTATTTTCCATTCTTTCATCCAATACCCTATGGATCATGGGCCTGCTTTTCTCAACAACAGTATAAAAATCTTCTGTCTTAGGTGCATTCCTCTGGAACACCTTAGGATCTTCTATCTTAATATTTTTAAAATGGTGGAGTAGGTGTCCTAGTTCTTTACTGCCAAACTCTAACGCATCAAGAATTTTATCCTTAGCACCACTATCTAGTTTCTTATTAATATCCTCTTGTGTTTGTTTAACTGAAATAATTAAGTATCTCCTTGCAAATTTTGTTAAGTGTAAGCAATCCTCATCATTAGAAAAAAGCATGAAGTTAGCAAAGAACGGAATTTTAATCTGTGGTCTACCTTTTAATTCTATTGTTAATGTATCATCTGTAATAAATTTCTTTAATGCATTTGTTAAAGCTTTAATATTTTTCCTACTACTAAGATCAAGTTCATTAATTATTCCAAACTGTAACCCCATTAATATATTTGAGAATTGATTTACCATCTGATCATACATTAACTGCGTGTTACAGTTATGATGGCCTAATAGAGCTGATACTAAAGATGCTAATAAACCTTTTCCTCCTCCTTCAACACTTGTAATAACCGGAGCCCATCTAACCTTTTTTCCTGGGTATTGAATCATGTAAGCAATATACAGTTCAACCCATTTCCAATTTTCATCACCTAGTAACCATTTGTAGTAGTCAAGAATTTCTGAGACATTACCTGGTTCGGGTACAATGTTTGATGGATAATATGTATTATAATAAATTCCTTTATTGATAGCTTCAAACTGACCTTGTTTAATATGTATAATACCGGGTGCCATTCCGGCATGTGTGAATACACTGTGAACTTTATTATTTTCAAAATCCTTATGTTTTAATAATGCTGTTGTTAAACTTTCACCTTTCATATCTGCTAGGTTCCAGTCATTTAGCTGTTCTTTTTTTAACAGCTCTTTACTGTCGAGCTCCCAGAACGACATAACCGATCTTATATAAATGTAAGCTTTTAGAAACTTTTCCATTTTAGTTTCAACAGTTTTTTTATCTTCTACTTTTTGTATCTCCTTCCATTCTTTTGAATATTTATCTGGATCAAACTCATCTGCTTTTTCTATTAAACCAGATATTGATATTTCTTTATGGTATGGAGCATCAGCCACATCAAATTTCTTAGGGAGATCGGTAACATCAACTATTTTAATGTTGAAGGTTATTTCTTTTTGAATCAATATTTTTGCAACATGGACCATCGCCCTAATACCATCCTCATCATTATCAGGAAACAGTATGACTTCTTTATCTTTTAAATGCTTATAGTCGGATAAGCCGGCCGCTTTAGATCCACCTTGAAATGTAAGGTTATTATATTCTGTAAGATATTCCTGGCCATAGACTGCTGCTTTTTCTCCTTCATGTAATGCAACAGGTTTATCAGGATGAAGTTTAAGTAAATGTTCATTGTATAGGGGTCTTTTGTTGGGCCATGCCTTAGCGACCCATTTATCATCTACAGTTAGTGAGTAGGGTATGAACTTCTTTTTACCATCCTTTGAATCACTGGCTTCTTTTCTTTCTACATAGCCACTTATTCCACCACTAAAATTATAATACGTGAAATAATCTCTGTCTGCTGTATCGCTATATTGGCTGAGGTTATTAATTCTATCTGGTCTATCTCCTATATTTGTGGGTTTAAATTTGGGTAACACCTCTGTTTTTTTTGATTGTTTATACTTTGATAGATCAATGCTCATTTATTTTCGCACCTCTCTTTTTTTAGAGGCTTCAAGTAAAGCACTCTGTCTTTGATTTAGTTTTACAAGTTTTAACTCATCTTCATTTAAATCGTATATCCAACTATCAAATTCTACTGTTGCATTCTCAAGTTCTCCAATGGGATCTTCTATAAATTTTGATATTTCATATGGCCAATCCCAACCTAGGTCTTGCAGTTCTTGTCCGTCTGCATCATAAAGTATTGCTAACCATGCTTTAATTTGTTCTTTTAATAATTCTGGTTCTGTTGAAAGCTCAATAACATCATCACTTAGGTCCATTGCAAGACAGGTGGTGTTGTTTAATTCATGCTGTAAATTTTTTACTTCTGTTCTTAAATATATGTTTTCTTTTATTAGTTCTTGATTTACAGATAATTTTTTACCTGAGGAGTCTGCTGTCGTTTTCATAATAATACACTTCCTTTTTCATTGTTTTGCCTATTTACTTTTTATTCATCATCCGCCAGAAATAATCTATTTCTCCATCTTTGGTTTCTGCTAGTATTGAAATTATTCTTGGTACTGAACTACCTGGGGAGAGCTCCATTTTTGGTCCCAAGTTTTGTATTAATGCATAAGTAATCTTGTGCAGTGATATTGATTTATAATTATTTTTATTTGCTGGCATTAGTTGTCAACACTCCCACCTAATTCTTCTCTAATAAATTTCTCAGCATTTGCTTCTTCTGACTTCTCCTTATTCCGGATCAAGACTAAGGCATTATAAGAAGTTAGAACTTTTCTGTGTTCTTGTGAGTTGCTACTAATTCTAGTAGCTAAATCATCTATCCTATCTTGCATCTTAGTTATTTGATTAGTTAGGCTATCAATTATAGACATGGACCTAGTTTGGTTCTCGTCTTGTTGTTCCAGTCTGTTTTCCAGTTGCCATTTATGCATTTACTTAAATTCTCCCAGTAGGCCAGCAATTCCACCAACAGCTTTTGATTTTTTATTAGCTTCACTTTGTTTAAGTATAATTTTGAAATTTCTTTCCTGTTCTAAAAATTCTGGTGATGAAGCAATTGGTGTGTATGGTTCGTAATTATTAAATTTTACTTCTGGGTAGGGTGTAATGGGTTTAATTTTTTTCTTTTTAATAATCGCCTTATCATATCTGCTGTCGCTGCCAGTCATCTGCTTGTATTTTTCAAAATTGTATGCTGCAACTGCCATTTGTTCCGGTGAAGCTCTATCTGGGTACTGTGTTTCTTTTTCAACTTTTTTAACCTCTCTTTGAAACGCACCTCTACTATCAGGTAGCTTTGCCTGCTCTCTTAAATACTTATCTGATGCAATTCTTTCAGCTCTAGTTGGTACTGTTGGATCTGGAGTTGCACCACCTATGTAACCTGGAACTGGTGTAGATGATTTTCTGATTGCTTGAACAAATAGATCTTCCTCTTTAATGTCGGGACCATCCTCAAACTTATTGAGCATGTTGACAGTGTGTTTTTGCATGTCCGGTAGCCCGTATTCTTTTCTTGTTGCTGCTATTCTTTTTGCATCTCCTGCTTTTTGTACCGCTGTAATCTTAGCTCTTTCCTCTGGTGATTTTCTATCTCTTGGATCTGTAATGTGTTTTATCATTTGATTGTGCTCACTAATTTTCATTTAATCCTTCTTTCCAAATGTCATTTTTAATAAATTATTAACTGCATCACGTTCATTTTTTGTTAGTGATGCTAAAGTTTTTCCTGGTGTAAATAATGATGCTAAATCTAGTTCTCTAATTTTACTGCCATCTGCTTTTGCATATTTTGCAAAGTCTATAACCTTGCCTCCGCTTTCCATTGGAACTCTTAATAGTTTAATGAAGTCGTCTTCTGTTTTATCAGGATTGTTTTGTAAGAATTTATCTCTAGCTTCCTCATATTTCATGTCCATAAAATCAGACATGGATTGTTCAGCGGCAGCATCTTCACTGGCATATCTTTTCAGCTTATCTAATTCTGCTAGATCACCCGTTGCAGGTAATATTCTGTCTATGTTATTATTTTTCATAATTAATTGGTTCCACTCTGTTAGTTGTTTTGAAGGCATCTTCTATAACCTCAATGTCATAAAGGATTATTCCACCTTTACGTTTTTTGGGTTTTCGACCAATCACTACAAATGGTAAACCAAAGCCATGACTTCTTTGTTTAGCTAAAGTTCCTTGTTTTATCCCGTAGATTTCTTCTACTTCGCTAGGTCTAAGATATTTTCTATTTGTATTCATATTTTTTATTTTCGTTCACAAGCTGTCAGTTTTAGTATCGTCAGTGTTTTAAGTCCTCAATCGAACGGTGGACTTCCACCATGCATGAGTTCAGCTCATAGAAGTTATATAATTTATATGAAGGATGATTACTATTTAGGAAGAGATACCGGGAGCCTCTGGGTATCTAATTAGTTTTTAAATGATTCATTAGAACGGCCATACTTGCACCGGGCATTGCACCATTAGTTTTATCTAATTCTGCTCTTATTTTTTTATTTGTATTCCAAAGTTTCTTAACTGCATTGTAGTGTTGTTCATTTGTCTTATTAGTGAAACCTTTATCATCACCATAGTATTCAGATTTTTTTGTTTTAGGATTTCTTTTTTTAATCCAGTGGAAAGAATTGAAATTAATTTTATAACCTTCTGATAATATCCAGTCCCTAATTCTAAGATCTATTTTACCTTCACTGTTATAAATTTTATGACATACAACATAGGCCCAAGTTTTCTTCATTATATAAGTGTCAGTATATTTAATTTCTTTCGCACCTTTAGCAGGCCACATAGCCTTGACTGAGGCTAAAACTGCATCTGGTTTAGCATCTGTTGTCTTTAAATATTTTATAAGTTTGTCCCACTTACTCATAGCTCCTTATACAGGAAACAAGGCCACCGGACCAATGGAACATTAGTAGTACTTAGATAATATTTTTTAATGCTACTTTTTCCTTTTGTTTAAATGCCTTGTTTTTACCTTCAATAACATCTTCATGTTGCGTCTTGGCATACTTGCTAGCTTGTTTGATTGTAATACCTAACGTATCAGCAACAAGTTTTAAATTTCCAGTGGCCCTAAGTAGTTGAGTTGCATGAGTGTGTCGTGTTGCATAATGTTTTAATTTTCTTTTAACACCTGCTAACAATAGGACCTTCTTCCAAGTCTTATCTACATCCGTTAAGAATAATGATTTAGCTTTTCTGCCATTACCTAAATTTCTACCATATGCGGCTGAAGGAAATACATAATCGAAACGCGGATCTTCTGGTGGATAATAAAACTTACTTTTAGGATTATTTAATCTATCTTTTTTTATAGTTCTAATAACATCAAGCTCATCTTCACCCATACCAAAATCTGTCTTCTGATTTTTTTTAGATGTTTTAGTTTGTTCAAGTTTAAGAGTAGGGACCAATCCGTCATTAATCATACCCCACTGTATTGGACTAGCCTCTGATCTGGTTCTTCTTGATGAAAAAATTTGATAAGCAATTAAAGCACAAGCCACAGTAGATAATTTGTATTTTTTATAATGTGACTCTAGGAACCTACCTGTTTTTAAATCTTTATGAATTAAGATAGATCTAACGCGGTCAAGTTCATCTTCTCTAAGAAAATCTAAATATTCTTTTTCTTCAAACCTATCTTCCTTCTTAATCTTACAAGGTTGATTGCTAGTGATGCCTCTTTCAATCCAAATATTAAATAGCATCTTTAAATAGTCCGCAAACATATTAGCTTGTCTAGGTGTCCGGGCACCAAGGACCTGATGAAACTTTAATATCTGATTACCAGTTACTAGAGATACTTTTATGTGTTGGATATTATCTAAGCTGTCAAAAACTTGTCTGATCTCCAGTTTATTTGTCTTTCTAAAGATGTAAGAGTTAAAAATATTTTTGATAGCTGTTAATGTTGAGGCTCTATATCTGGCAGGTGTTAGAATAGTTTTGTAAGATTCTTTTATTTGTTCACCTAGAGTATTTTCACCTTTAACACTTTGTCTAGCTGCATACGGATCTTTACCCGAAAATATTTCATTAGATATTTTCTTAGCTCTTGATACAGCTTTATTAATGCCCAGTTCTTCATAGGTACCAACCTTTAATCTAAGTGAATTTTTGCCTTTAGGTCTATACTGGTAAAACCAAGTCTTAGATGTTGAAGGATATTTATATACTACTAACGTTAATCCTTCCGTACCTTGCATGGAAAAGAATTGATCCTTATCTTGGTGGTTTATATTCTTGATAACAGCATCAGTTAATTTCATTATTATATTTCCTTTCGAGTTGTTTTATTTCTAACAATTAAGAAAGCTATTTACATAAGTGAACAGATACCGAACGCATTGGGTATCTAAATACTGAACGACTACATAACGACTACAAACAATTCTATCTTCGTGCTTTGTATGTTCTACGTTGTTCTTATGTTCTAACTTTCTGGAAAGGATAATTTATTGAATCCACTAGGTTTTAGTGGTGCCCCCGCACGGAGTCGAACCGCGGACCTATTGATTACAAATCAATTGCTCTACCAGCTGAGCTACAAGGGCACATTGTTTCTTGTGTGATTTTTAGTTCAAAAGGTCAAATAAATCAATGCAAAAAATCTCAAGTGAGTTCGATGTCTGTTGACTGTTCACGATCAAATGTTACTGGATGTAGACCATTTGTGACTGATCTGTCGTTAAAGGAATCGTTAAACGAATATCATTTGAAACGAGATTTCAAAGCCACATTTAACTTCATTAAA
>Ga0208646_1000877_pt1 | contig 16696 bp, 23 predicted proteins | sample AntAceMetag02UK8_FD_184762 | JGI IMG/M metagenome (GOLD analysis project Ga0208646, IMG submission 184762) | Saline lake microbial communities from Ace Lake, Antarctica - Antarctic Ace Lake Metagenome 02UK8 (SPAdes) (version 2) | ecosystem: Environmental > Aquatic > Non-marine Saline and... | reverse complement strand
CATAAGCATTAGCAGCACGAGCAGCAGCAAAAGCAGCAGCATGAGCAGCATCTAATTGCTCTAACGTAGCTTCACCAGCCGCATACAATCGAGATACTCTAATTGCTTCTATGCTTCTAGGATCAGGATTGTCAATTAGCTTCAAAGCTTCATCAGCTACATCACAAGCAAAGAGACGTAGGATCTTAGCATCTAAGACACTTTCTCTTAACACAACCCACAATCTATCTTGTGGTAGCACAGTGTCCCATCCTTTATCCATTTTGGTTAGAACCTGTCTAACTGTCAATGGATCAGCAAATAGATTTCGTAATCTATCATCTGAGTAACAGGCTCTCCACGCAATTAAATTTTCATAAGTTATCATATTTCTACACGCTTCCGCCAGTATCTGGCTTCTTGAGGTATATGATCTGCTGAGAAACCGCGATGTTTAATAGTGATAATATCACCAATATTGAAGCATACTAATTCAAATTCTGAGAAACCAAGACGCTCAACACCTTGGTTATTGAATGCATAAGTGTAACTAGTCGGTGATAAGCTACGTTCCTCATCAGTGAAACCACTGATACCAAAACGGCCATAAGGAGATTCAACAATTAGTGAACCCATACGTCCTCTATGTTTACCCTTACCTGTAATATATCCAACAACCTTAACTTCCATATCATCGAAGGGTTTGACTTTAAGCATCTCTGCCATACGATGAGGCTGCCATAGGCTATCTGGTGATCTTAGGATCAATCCCTCACCACCATCAGTAACTACACGTTCCAGTAAATTATCAACCATCTTTCTAGCATCAGCATTAATAGTTGGTAACTTGGATTGTGGGTGCATAACTACTGGTGATAACTCTTCACCGTGTAAGAATCGTTCCATAATTTTTATGCGTGTTCTGAAACGTGTGTTTGGTCCAACACAATGATCCCAATGATTATACTCACCCCCAAGAAACTTATCCAAAGACTCTTGGGTCCAGTATTGATAGGCATTTGGATTCTTAATAACGCCTGGCATTAATACTGTTTCAATAGGTGGTATATCGAATACGTGATACCCAACACGTTTCCAGTCATTAATATCAGGAACCAGCTTCTTAACTATTGACATCATGAATTGACGGTGCCCCGGTATATATAATTCACCGTCAAGTGAAATTTTAGGTAATTGGTCTAACCATTCACTAGGAGCATGTATTACATTACCATAACGTGTCCACAATCCTGTAGCAATAGGTGCCTCTTTATACCTACCATCTTTGCTTGTGTTTGCCCAAGGAACTTCAGATTTTAGAATCCCTCTTGTTACTCCACCATCCCACCATACACGCATACCATCTAGCTTTTCGCTAACGAACCAGTCTGCAATATATCCACTATCTGGAGAATATGTTTTAGCCAGCATCAAAAATTCACGCTTTGCCATATTTAGTACCTTTCAGATAGTCAGGGTGGCGGGTGTTAAGATTAGAAATGATGGCATCTGCAATCATAGAAAATGATAGACCAATATCATTCATGTTTGTTAGAATCAGTGGACCCAGACTGTGTCTTTTGAGTTTAATACTAGAATCGCAAAGTTCAGATGGTAGGAACTTTGTGTCTACACTATCATTTGTTTTAGCAATGTAAACTATTCCTGTATTCCGTTTTATTGGTTCCCATTCTACTAGGTCACTAATTTCACAGAGTACGCCCATGCAACAGTATTTGTCACCTTGATGCAACTCTAACTTACCCTGTTTATATTTTCCACTGTATAGTGCATCTAACCATTTAACCATTAGTTTAGGTGTCATCAGTTTGCCCTTCAATTAACCAATCTTTTGGATTCTGTAATAATCTACGGTAATCTTTAGCCGTAATGTAGCCATTAAATACTTTGGCTTTAGTAATATCTGATGTCACCGAACTGTTATTAGTTAAATACATATTTACAAGGTTCTTAGCAGACAAGACGAATTGACGCTTATCAATACTATTTCCACGACGATTACGAATTTTCATAAGTGCCTCAATTACCTATTTCTTTATATTCAACGTCCGTTATATTAATTTTCTTGATCTAATAATCTAAGTAGTATGTCTATTTGCTTCTGTCTCACAGCATGAGTAGCAGCATCAGCAGCAGCATCAGCAGCAGCATCAGCAGCATCAGCAGCATCAGCAGCAGCATCAGCAGCAGCAGCAGCAGCATCAGCAGCAGCATCAGCAGCATCAGCAGCAGCACTAGCAGCAGCAGCAGCAGCAGAAGCATAAGCATCAGCAGTAGCAGCATCAGCAGCAGCATCAGCATAAGCAGCAGCAGCAGCAGCAAAAGCAGCAGCATGAGCAGCACGAGCAGCAAAAGCAGCAGCAGCAGCAGCATGAGCAGCACGAGCAGCAAAAGCAGCAGCAGCATCAGTATGAGCAGCATCTAATTGCTCTAACGTAGCTTTACCAGCCGCATACAATCGAGATACTCTAATTGCTTCTATGCTTCTAGGATCAGGATTGTCAATTAGCTTCAAAGCTTCATCAGCTACATCACAAGCAAAGAGACGTAGAATCTTAGCATCTAAGACACTTTCTCTTAATACAACCCACAATCTATCTTGTGGTGACACAGTATCCCATTTTTTATCCATTTTGGTTAGAACCTGTCTAACTGTCAATGGATCAGCAAATAGATTTCGTAATCTATCATCTGAGTAACAGGCTCTCCACGCAATTAAATTTTCATAAGTTATCATTTCTGATTCGATAAACATATTTGACCTTTTCTATAGTATTATAAATAGTGGATTTGGCACATTTTAATTTATCTGCAATCTCTTGCATTGTGTAACTATCTAATTTCATTTTAATGATCATTAAATCTAAGTTAGTTAGCTGTAAGTGGTTTAATTCTTCATCTAATGAATAATTAGATGGAGTACATCCACATGTAAAATGTATTGCGGCATCATTACCACTAATACGTCTACGCCTACGTTCTGATCTCAGATAATTAAGTAGTTGCCCCCTTACTCTTTTGAATATATAAAGATGAAATGTAGGATGTGGACTATTACACGCTCGGACAGTATCGACAAGTGTGAATAATCCTAGACTTTCTAGATCATTAAAGTGTGAGCTATTACCTCGTGACAAGCAACGACAGATATTTAGAACACTAGGCATTAGTCTAGAAATCACTAAGTCTTGGGTTTTATGGTCCCCATCTATCATTTGCTTTAATTCTGATTCAGTAATCATTAGATTCCTTTCAATGATTTCATATTTAGATTTGATTACGGCCGAGCGGCCCCTAGTCTATTATATACTAGCTCGCGGAGCTAGTCAAACCTTATAGAGAGATATGCACAAAGTATTAAATGATTTGATTCCCAATTAGAGGTTTGTGATTTGATTCCGGGACAACTAGCCATGTATCATTGATCCCACAATCATCAATAGTTGAAATTTTTCCATTAGGATCATATACACAACCACACTCATCAAACGCTACGGCATGTGTTCCTATAATCATAACACCCCGATACCCCCTAAGACGATTTCTAAATCGATCATCATGTGCTGCACCATAGACGCTAACAACATGACCCTCATCTTGCCCCATAATAGGATTAGCTTCTATATATACTAACCATTTACCATATTGTCTACAGATATCTAGTAATTCTTGTGGGTGTATACCACGTAGACTTTTGTTACCAACTAGATCAGGAAATATACGCTGTTGCCCATCATGACCGAGGCGGAGAATAATCTCCGCCTCGGTCACATCTAGACACATTGCCAGCGATGTAAGTAAACAAGTGTTACCTTTTTGTCGCTGTAGCTTCATAGTCTCTATTTTCCAGTAAAGATTCTGGGATCTCAATATATGAATCAGTAATATCACGTAATGTATCTGGTATCATACACGCAAAGATTGTAACTTTCTTGCCTTTGTCTTTTAGAGTCTTGACTAAAGGTAATAGATCATCGTCATTACTACCGAGAATTATATGATCCAGATTATCACATTTATTTAGTAAGTCCACAGTTAAGGCTACGTCACAATCAACTTTCCTACCTATGAAACCGTCTTTGTAATTTTGATAATGTCTTAACTTTTCTTTAATTAATGTAAAACCCACATCTTCTAGTGCTTTATAAAATAGTTCTACATTATCATTATGATTTGGTGACATACAGGTTGCTACTTGGGATGTAAACTCATTTGTGATGTCTGCTAAGAAGTCAACATACTTAGAATATGATAATTTTGATCTTTTACCATATCTAAACTTTAGAACATTATATAGATTAACAGTGTCAATAAACAATCCTACTTTTTTCATTTTGGTCTCATATATGCAGACAAATTACATGCCTTAAAAAGTTTATCATACTCTAAATCAGTGGCTGATGTTAATACCCAAATACCAGCACCATTAGATACTAAATCCGGAAAAACATTGAACTGTGCATTTGTAAATTTAGATCCCATCATCTCTGGTAATTTCACTTCTATCCATCTTTGACCATACACTTTATGTGTTGCAAAAAGATCAGGTATACCAGACTGATATGCATTACCATGCGTCTTAATAACAAACCAGTTACGTTGGGCCAACATCTCTCTAATAGAATCTTCGACCTTTTTCTCTGGATTTCCCAATCCTGCTGCTGTATTAATTGATTCCATTTCGTTGATTCTCATAATGAGAGAAAAGTAGTAAATGTCTCTGGGCTTTAATCATTAACTGATTAATGCAATATGCTTGTTCTATATCTTTTAACTCTATTCTACCAGCAAGAACATCTTCAATTTCAACCAATGTCAACCTTGCTGATGTTAGATGATATGTTTCATCATTTACTCTCGCTGCTTCCTTCCAATATAGATCCTTCGTCGGGGTGAATAGGATTTTCTTCTGCAAGATTCGCAAATCGCTTTTCGATGGAACTTTTCGCTGTGTCAAAGTCTTCATCTGTAATAATACCTTTATTTTTAAGTAATATAAGAACTACATGAAATGTTTTCATCTGCCCAGTTAACTCAACAATAGCAGTTTGAAATGCTTGTAATCTATCTGCTACATAATTGATCTTATGATCTAAATTAACTTTATCTTGGGCGGTTATCTTTTGTATCCGGCCGGCTTCTTTGCGTCGTTTTTGCCTGTCTATTCCCACGGGGTACCTTCTTGACCTTTGGTCTTTTGGTTACTTTGAATAAGTCCGGCCGACTACGGCTAGACAGTTTCTTTACAATATGTTGAATCTCATTATCAAGAATCTTATATGTGGAATTATCTTGCAAATGATTCCACGTCATATAACGTGCCCACGTATCTGGTTCTTGTGTACGCCAAATCCGCATTAAGACTTTATACATATCATATAATTCTTCTACCCATTCACTGGCTTCCTTGATACTTTCAGCATTCATAATCTCTGCATCTGCGATTATAAAATCAAGAACCTTAGACTCGATGTTCACCTTCTTGAACATCGGTTTCATCTCTTGTACCCGTGAAGCTATTAATCCCAGTCGTTGTTGCTTGGTCATTTTTTATTACCCTTATAAGTTCGAGTTTGGTCATACGAGAATATTTTTTAATTCCTCGTCGTCTAGCCACTAGGACAAGTTCTTTGAAGCCCATTTCTTCGGGCTCACGTGCAGTATGGTATACTATCCAATTCCTAAGATTTTCAGGTCGTAGACTATGAATATGTTCAAGAGCATCTTCCTTTTGTGATTCTGTGCTAATTATCCATAGACGTTCAAAAATCGCGTCTTCAACGATACGTTCTACGGCTCTTGCTCTAAGTAACTTATTGTGTATAGTCTCTGTAAGTGAGACGTAATTCATTTGCCTGCCCACGATAAGAGTTTATGTTTCCAATCCATAGCCAATAATGGTACGATTTTCTTATACTCCTCAATAAAGTTATATACAATTATTCTTGCATCTTCAGATACTGATTCCAGCATTGGTGCCATAACTTCATCATGGATATTCAATGGTTGGATACGCCAGTGTGACACACCAGATGGTTGTAAACCCCAAAGACGTCGTTGTAAGGACTTCGTTATCTGGGCACCAGTACATTGGATTACGTGGTTAGCAGCAGCACGCATACATGCAGCTTGAATCTGGAAGGCCGCTGCTAATAATGCACTACGACATGCACCTACACCTGTCTGTTCTCTGTCACGTCGCATGACTTTCATCTTAATATTAGTTAAACTATCTGGTGGAGATTCTGCCATCTCAAACAATGTTCTGCAAACTCTAGTTTCTAATTCAAAATATCTTTTGAAGCCAAGCATAGATTCAATGTATTGTGCTGGCTCATGCCACTCAACTCGTGTACCGATACCTCCGGGCTGACGCATCGAACAGAACAAGTTGAAAATATCTTTTCGTGCTTGTCCCCACACTTCATACTTATTAATCCAAGCCGAATATGCTTCCTTCGCTCTTTCTTCGCTGATACCAACACGTGTCTGGAGAGTATACTCCTCTCCACCATAGAAGAGTGCAAACACGCCATTCTTAGATCGGCTATATAAGTCGAGTTCATTAGGTAATCCTTTCGTTGCCAAAATCTCATCATAAGTTTTACCGAAGAATAATTCTCCAGCAAGAGCATGTATCTTTTTACCAGTAAGAAGCTCTGCATGTAATACTGGATCACCATAACTAGCATCCATTAATCCAACTTCAAACCCATCAAAGTCGCCACCATCTAAGACAAACCCCAGATCCTTATCTGCAAGAATAAAGCAACTACGTGTCTCATTATCACTCTTAATGCCTTGAGGATTCAAGCCATCTGCACCTGACATTCTGTTACTTAATGTGCCAATAACTTTGAAGCTAAAGTGGATACGGTCGCCAGCTTCGAGTAATTTTAGATATAACTCTATCTCTTTCTTAATACGTCTAGATTCTAGAATCTCTGAGGCTCTTATTGCAGCAGGATGACGTTCACCCGTACTACATAATCCTTCATCACATTTATTACATCCGAACCCACCGCAGTCATTACATACATCTGATTTCATCCACTTGGCTATCTCTTCAAGTATAATACCCTTTGTAGTAGTCTTACCATTAACTTGCATAACCATCTTTTCAGTTTCATCTAGAACCTGATTAAGATAGCGTCGGCATACTTCTACTGAATTAAAATTATATTTAGCCTTAGCCGCTATGAGTCGTGCATGATGTAGACGTTCTTTAAGCTTATCTCTATCTATTGGATACCCACGCCACCGACACGAAGCTACTTGACAAGCAAGGATGCTATCATCATCACCACACTGTAGGAATTTAAGTGGTACTGCATCCACTTTAACTAAGTCTCTTGCTTCTTCGTGTGTTGATCCTGATTGAACAAAACTAAAGTAGTAGTGCAAGCCTCTTGTATATACAACATCATCACGAGCATACTCACGAGCACGATCATTAAATGCCCAGTGAGCAATATGTGTTTTAATTTTCCCAATATCAGGCCATGCTTCTTTCCAGTTGCCGGGTTCGCCCACAGCTAAAGCGTAAGGTGCATAACCCTTTTCTACTGGCTTAGATGATTTGGGTGTATCAACACTTGAAAAGAGTTTAATAGTCTCGGTGTCTACACCTAATGCATCAGCGGCTAATGCTTTTAATGCACTTGAGGGTGCAAACTTTAGAACAATATCCTTAAAGTCTGGATTGATGTCACCTACATCATCGTGTATATCATGTACCTGCCATCTATCTTGTTTGGTCTTATAGCGTGCAAAGTATACATCCTTAAATGGTATTCTTTGCTCTAGCTCTCTAGCTAAATAATGAGCCATTGGTGTGGGTATACGTTTTAGACGTATATCTGACCTATCCATTGTTGACTGATATGGACCCTTACGTGCATGAAGCATTAAGTCTAATGCAGTCTTAGGTTTAATACATGGTCCAAGCCGAGCTTCTTTTTCACAGATTGCATAATTATCAATATGATCTTCTGGTAGCTCATCATATCCTACTTTTCTACCTAATAGTGTTAATGTAGTATACGTCTGACATAGATGAAAATGGTCGAATGCAAGATTGAATCCTACATTCTCTTGCTCCATCATCCACTCAATAAGAATTAATGTTTCTTGAATCTCAGTTCGCCATACTTCATGTAGTGTGATTTCACCACCATCTATAGCATATTGTATGAGTATCGTCGGACCATGAAAGCCACAAGTTTCCGTGTCATAATAAAGCATGGTATCAATCTAAAGGTATAGTTTCACGCCTCTTATACGTGGTCCAACATGGACAGAACTGGCTTCGGGTTCTAGCATAGATTTTATTGATACTACCCTATCACTCTTCTCCCGATAATCAGGTATATAATTATAAGTAAAAATTGGACAGGTCTTAATTTCATGTACAATGGGTACCCAAGGATTAGTGCGGCGTCTAGCTTTCATAGTATGTCTTCCATTGGTCTAACTACACCCTTAGAGTCATGTTGACAATCATCGGTATAGTGAAGATATCCCTGTTTAATGAATACAGTGCATTTGACATGATTCAAGAATCTAGTCTGTATTGATGGTTCAAATGTAGGATTATCGTGTTTACCATTATATGTCCATCCCTCAGAACCACCTATTTTAATCATGTGATTAGACTTGCAGCCAGGACAATAGAACCAATAGTCTAAGGTTCCATCTGGTGATTCGAAAATCTTAAAGTATTTAGTTTGATTTATTAGCATTATAACTCCGCGAGAGCCATACCAATTATGTCACATAATCTGTAGGCTATTATTACATCTGAACGTGTAGCGTCATTTGCCATGCCGTGAATCTTACGCACATAGAATTGTTCACTGTTACGATATTCTTCTCCACACTTCTCGGTGTCTTTCCAATCATCGGCTGATACTTTCTCAAACACTGACCAAGCATCAATCTCAGATTGTAAAACTTCTTCTGTACCACATATAGTTAAGCAATTTCCATTACTTTTTTCAAGAGTCAGTCTATGCATTATTACTTTCAAATATAAAATCGGTGATTATTTTTGCTTCGGAATATGTATGTATCACGGCCTCATATATTCTAAGCTTAATACTTCAGCCTCGTCTTTAATTGACCCATAGACTTCTTCATCACTGATCTCACCCGCAGCCCACGCTAAGATGCGTGTATGTAGTCCAACTGGTATTGGACACTCTGCCAAGTGATCCAACATGTTTAGCATTTCACCCTTGGTGCGTATCTTTTTAGTATTCTTACTAGAAGGACTAGTAGCTGAGCGTCCTTTCTTCTTACTATCTTTAATACGCTTGGCAAAATTGATTGCTGCATCTTCACCACCATTACGATATTCAGTATAAATCTTACGAATATCTGCTTGAGCTAATTCACCTAATGCTGCTGATTCCTGAATCGGTTCTGGTAGCTTTAATACCATGCCGCGTATTTGTACCCAGCCACGAGAAGCATTAATCAACTCCATGATTTCACCTTCTGCATAACCCTCGTGAAACAGTTTCTCCATTGTACGTGCTTCCTGCACAATATTGAGTTGTTCGCGGCTAAGGTTCTCAGATAGATTAAAAGCAATCTGTTGACCATGAGTCATTTCAGTCTCAATAACAATAGCATCAATAGTAGGTGATTCATTAACCCTATGAGCTAAGTACCGTCGGAAGCCAGCTAGTAAATAATACTCATAGCTTTCAGCATCTAATTTTTGTTGTGGCGTAACAGCTTGTTCTAGTGCCTTGGCTTTTACATCCTCTGTCATTTTTACAACAGAGACAGGTTGAATAAGACCCTGTTTCTGAATACTCTTAGCTAAATCAACGCAATCTGTCATGAGTATTTGACCACGACAATTAAATTCTTGATCTGCAAAGATCTCACCCAATGGAACCTTAATTAACTTCTTATTGGACATTGTGACCCTTTCTATAAAGTCTTGATCTAATTATAGGAACCTTAGTTCCTCTGACATTAAAATACCTAGTAAACCACTCTTGAAACATATTAGTCTGTTTGGGATCAAACATACCAACTCTCGTATAGATTTCAACATCAATTAATACAGTCTGTAAAATATTCATTGTGGGTTTAGCAATAAAAATATCCTCTGTTAAGAATCTTAGATTAGATGGTTGTCCCACTTCAGCGTCGTGATAGTGTATATTTGTCAAGGATGTTGTATGTTGCTGTTGTTTCTCAATACGATTATATTCTTGTGAATCGCCACAAGGTAAAATAGTTAAATATTGTCCTATAGCATAGTCACAACCCGTGGCCATTAATTGATTATCACTAACCATCTTCGATTGTATAATCCTAATACGCTCATCATTTGCAGATAAATTATAAACTTCTTCCTCATGGTCTTTGGCTGCAAGAACAATCAATATATCAAGATCACTATGACTCTGAAATCTACAACTCTCAATAGTTTTTTTCAATCCATTAGCATGTTTCCCAACTGGGATGACTACACTAACTTTCGTTTGTGAATACGTCATTGAGTTGTCCCAGCGTTAGATTCTGTAATCTCTTCTTCTTTTGGAGATTATTTAATACAAGTTTATCCGTCGGTAACAATATTAAGTCTTTAATGACAGCACCCCTATTGGTGTCCATGCCAAGACGGTGGAATCTATCTTCTGACTGCATACGTGCTTCACCATCAAAATCATTACTATAATATAATGTGGTTGGGCTAGCGGTTAATGTCAGAGCCATCCCTGCTGCTTTTGGATGCCCAATGAAACACAATCTTGGATGTAAGGTTTTAAGCTCCTCGTATCTAGGGTGTGATGCATCCATAGCATCTAACAGCTCATCTGCGTCTATGATTGATTTGTCTGCTGCTTGACCTTTGTAACCCTTACCATCTACACGAAGTGTTGTCCAACCCTGTGTATGTGCTATAGCTACAAGACGCTCTAGAGTACCGGTAAAGCCACCAAACACAATATAACGTCCAACATCTTCATGCACATCTAGGTCTTCAATGAAGTATGCATCTTTGGGTGTCTCCGTCATATCCATGTCACGTTCATATTTAGGCACCTCGCATTTGCCTGAACAGTGTGGACATGTTATTTCTTGGATTTCAAAATCGTCAAATGCTACATCTGTTGTTGGTAAAGGATTATCCGTATTATGTTCCTTACCCTCTTTAGGCATGTATGTTCTAAACATACCAGAACCAAGACAATTAGGACACTCTTCTTGACCAATAACCTTCTCACTATATTGGAACCCATCACTGAGTTCTCTAAGTAATGTAAGTGCTGTGATTGCACGACTACTATTGGCTCTAATTATCTTAGCAGCACGTAGTAACTCTACTGTTGGCTTTAGATGAATCTCATCATACTGCTTCTCAGGCAAATCAAGGCAATCCTTCTTGAACTTAACTAATACTAATCCATCCATACGATCATATAAGTAGCTAACTTCATTTCTACTATTTTCAAAAGTATGCTTTCTATGATTCTCATGGCTGCTAATCTGACCACAAGTGCCACACTTATTCTCATCATCCCACCAAGTTTCAACTTGGAAGTAAACACCACCAGTCAGATTCTCACGTTTCTCCATGAGACATAGACGCTCACGAAACTTGTTCTCTTTGCCTTCTCGCAAGTAGCCGGGCTGTGCAATCTGACACTGCCAGAACCAGTTAACAGGTGACTTAGGTGCTGGTGTACCAGTCATTTCCCAGATTCTAAAATCTGGAACTTCAGTTCGCATATTATCTGCAAGGTGCTTAGCCGCTTTTGAGCGTTGTGCTGTACGATTCTTTAACTTAGACGACTCATCGAAACACACTAATGCTGGTGCTAATTTCCCATCCCACTGATTCATAACCTTAGTGAATTTCTCATAGGTCATCATTCGTGGTGTAAAGTTAGCTTTCCATTTATTTAATTCACGTCCTACAGCACGTACACCCGCTACGGGTCCAATGTACCATATGTTATTCTCATCGGGTGGAATATCATGTGCTTTACACATGTATTCAACAGCTTCAATCCAAGCAAGCGTCTTACCTGTACCCATCTCACCAGCTATGATGCAACCGGGTCTAGAGATCATGAATGCTGCCATCTCATGTTGATGATCACGTAATGGTCTAGTGGTATCAATAGCAGGTAAAGGTGCATCATATGGTGCATACACATTTTCACCAATAAGGAACCTTAGTTGAAAGTCATTATGTTGCGATTTTGAAATCGTCCATTCTTTCTTATCCGGATTCCAACGGGCACCTTCCATAACCTTAACTTCATCTACAAGTTTCCTATTATAGCCAAATTTGACACGAACATTGTCATTATCTTTGCCTATAAGTTTTAATTCTTTCTTAAACCTACCAACTATAAGGCTAGCCACTCGTGTTTCGTTTGGTTCAATATCTAATATCATAAGATTCTTCCTAACTCTGCTGGATAATCACCTAGAGTTGGTTTAATACGTTGTATGTTACACTCACCAAATATCCAATCATACCAATCTCTATGCGTATCATGAATAAATATCGTTGGGCTGTATTGAGAAGTCTCACATAGGAATAATAATCTTGCTAAACATGCTCCGCGTGCCACACCATCAATAAGTATGATCTCATAATCTTTAGGATGACAAACAGTAATATATCTATTTAACCCTAATGGATTCTCTTCGTGTGTAGGGTTTATGGCTATTAACTTCTGCTTACTAAAATCTAATCGCTTATCAGACCTTTGCAACTCATCATGCCATTTTGGATTATGTTCAACAGATGTTAAATCTACATCGTGATTTAATAACCACAATGTGGTACCACCTGAACCATATTCAAACATGCGGGGTTTAGTATCCATGATATCTACTAGCTTATTATATTCAGCTAAAATACATTCACGCTGATTCAAAGACATAAGACACTTCATAATAATAACCCTTCTTTTTCAAACAAGATAAAATCCACCTTTCTGATGTGGGTATTTTTCATACTTCTTAAAACAGTCTCTAAAACCTGCACGCTCTAATAATTGTATAGCATCATTACCTAGAGTACGACATTGTTTGGTTTTATCATTCTGACATAATATATAACAACTATCACGCCACTGTCTAATTGATCCAGAAAAGATTACCATTCTGTGGTACCGTTTTTTTGATGCCTCATGAATCACAGATAAATCGACGCAAGAGAGTACGTCTAGTAAAACGTCCTCTTCTAATTCGTCGATCATTGATACAAAATAGTGATTTAATATAACTTGCGAATCTTGTAAAGATTGTGTTATGCCCTTGGATGGATCTAAAGCACCCATGAAAATATGTGGTTCTCTACCATAGTTAGTACCGTTAAGTGGATTATACTCCATACACTTAGAGTAATACTCCAATAGTGTGGACCAATCACCCATTGTCATTGATAATAGTCTCATTGTTCACCTTAAATTGGGGTCACGGATTTAACTATGGCCCCAATAAAGGAACCTAAGATTGTAGAATCTTAGGTTCCTATTAATTAACGGGCACGTTCCTGTTGTTTAGTTTCATCATCAGAAACTACTTCACCAAGTTTCGTACTCTCTTCAGCTTCAAACTTCTTTATACGTTCCAAGACTTCATCTACATCAGGTAGAACTAGTTCAGTCTGACATGGTTGAATCTTAGGAGCATACCAAGCGAACTGCTTTGTCTCAATATGTTGTGACATAAGTGTCGCACCTTTACGCAATAGTGCAATAAGATTTGGCGACTCACGCCGTGCTGATTTTGTACCCATGAAGAATGTAGCATACTTCTTCTGTTCGGGGATATAGATAAGAACTTCTGGACCAAACATGCATCCTGAATCCTTTCCTTTAGATTCATCCATGATGCGTTTGAACTCACCAATTGGATTCTCGTGTTCATCCACTTCTGGATTAAAGATACTAATTGGCTGGTCAGCACTAGTATCTAAAGCCTTTAGTCGCATGGTCAAAATTGCTACATCGACTTGCTCGCCACAATCCGTGAAATCCTTACCATTTACAAGTGCATAATGATTGATTGGGAATCGACCACTTTTACACTCTTTGGAGTTGGATGTCATTAATTGGATACGTGGGAAAAAATCACCACTAGTAATAATTTGGGCTAAAGCTTTATTCTGTTCAGGTAAAGCTGGCATTTCCGAATCTTGAAAAATTGATAAATCAGTCATTTGTCTATCCCTTTTGAATTAGTAATTATTTAAGTAAATTTACACCTTAGCTGCATCGGCCGCAAGCTTAGCATCTGCTTGAGCCTTAGCCGCTGCTTCAGCCGCCTTCTTAGCCTTCTTAACTGCACGTTCCTGAGTTAGCTTCTTGAGCTTATCTGCGGCTTCACGCTGCTTCTGCTCATGTTGTGCCCTGGCTTCTTCTTGCGAAGATGGGTCCATATGCAACACCCAAGCTACACCCAAACGGAAACCCTCTTCAGCGGTCTTAGCACCTACTGCTTTGATTAGTGTAGGACCGATTTTAGAATCTGCAAATTCTTCTTTCAGGACGCTGACCTTCTGGCAGTGTGGTACAGGACTAAACTCAGTAGGTGCTGCGTCCTTACCCTTACGAATAGCATCCTTAATTTCTTTAACACGCTTCTGAACTTCTGGGACAAACGTAACTGGCGAAGTTTCCATTGCACGAGAAACCCACTCACCACGCTCTTCTTCAGGCAACTTAGCAAGTGCATAAGCGTTATTCAAACAAATCTTGCTGTTATTAATGAGTTTCAGAATCTCAGGATTATTAATAACATTCAACTTGAGACGATCACGCAACCACTGTGTCGACTTGGCAAGCTTTTGAGCAAGCTCAGCTTCAGTCATCATAGTGTTTTCGGTGAGGATACGTTCTAACTGCTTCGAGTACTCGGCTGGCTTAGTTTCAATTTTGTGAACGTTAGCAATTAACTGTGCTTCTAAGACATCCGAATTTGTCATACCTTCACGGATGGTTGCTGGAATCGTTTTTAGACCAGCTTCCTTCGCTGCGGTACTACGTTGTAGTCCATCGATAAGCTCGTAATACTTCTCTTGAGTCTCGGGGTCAACAGCGGGTCGCACCGTGATTGATGCTAGAATCCCTTGCTGTTTGATAGAATCAACTAACGCCTGAAAATCCTCCGAATCCGTATGTACGGGTCGAAGTGATGCAACCGTATTAGGTCGAATCTGATCTAACGGAATCTCTAACAACTTGACTTTGCTATCTTTGCCCATGATTCAAAAATCCTTTTGGTGAGCAGTAAAGGGAACACAGAATCAAATCAACATAGATTTGATCCCAACAATACGTTTGGGAATCTAACAAATTAATTGGCTACACTATACTACACAACTCAACTATGTTTTGTTTTATAACTACCTCATTTTACTATTTACCATTTACAACTATTTATACCAACTACTAAATAAATAAATAAAAAAATAGAATAGGTATAGAGACTATATATGCAGTTGTAAGGTAATTAGTAAACCATAATTAGCCACCATAAACCATTGACAATTATAGACTTATATCTTTACCAATAATAAAACAAAACATAGTTGAGTTGTGTAGTATAGTGTATGCCTCGAAAACGACGTAAAAAACGTGTAAAGAGATTTGATTCAAGAATCAAATCAAAGCCTAAGCTAATTAGAGCCTTGGTGTATCGCTATAACATAGCAGAGATTGATGGCCGAATCACTTTAACTATCGCAAACAACACAGGAGCCACTTTTATGTTTATCTACAGGGGTATCAATTCTTGCACTGATACTAGGAGACAAATTAACATAGATTTTAATACTGCAAAGTCCGAATTAAAACGCATGTTAGGTAATGATTTAGGAATCATTGCTCACGAAGAGGCTATTTTTAGAATGGCGGTGAAGAGTTGGTAACTAAAGTTGAAGCGATTGGTAATTTCCTAACAGCTAATACTCATGCAGACCTTGCGGAATTATATTCTCCACAAATGGAATGTCAAGTCAACGTAGCTCAAGATGGTGGAGAGCGTATAGAAGATACTTATCAAGGTAGGCGTTGGCATGGATGGCAGGATGAATCTGGAAATATTTGGAAAAGTTTCCGCATACCATATAAGGCCAATACAGAACCTGAGTTTAATATAGCCTCACGCATGAACTTTAATTTACAAATCCATGCCGAAGGTATAGGCATGACTGGTTGGGACTGGAGTAATAGAGTAAGTAAGTTTGTTGCTTTCGACTTTGATTCTCTAATCAATCATAAATCAGGATTCTCAGTTGAAGAGCTTGATGAGGTTAAGAAAGCAGCACTAGATATCCCTTGGGTGTCTGTGCGTAAAAGCACGTCGGGTACTGGCTTTCATATCTATATCTTATTAGATGACGTGCCGACTGAGAATCATACAGTACATGCTGGATTAGCCCGTGCTATACTTGGTAAAATGTCAGCAATAGCTGGCTTTGACTTCAATTCTAAGGTTGACGTTTGTGGTGGTAACATGTGGGTCTGGCACCGTAAGATGCGAGAATCACATGATGGCTTAAAGCTAATTAAACAAGGTGATATTCTTGAGGACATACCACCTAATTGGCGTGATCATGCTAAGATGTTAACCAAAAAGGGTAGACGTGCCAATCTCAATCATGACGTAAATACACCAGCCGCGTTAGCATCTATACGTGCTCAAATAA
>Ga0208646_1000874_pt1 | contig 16704 bp, 13 predicted proteins | sample AntAceMetag02UK8_FD_184762 | JGI IMG/M metagenome (GOLD analysis project Ga0208646, IMG submission 184762) | Saline lake microbial communities from Ace Lake, Antarctica - Antarctic Ace Lake Metagenome 02UK8 (SPAdes) (version 2) | ecosystem: Environmental > Aquatic > Non-marine Saline and... | reverse complement strand
AGCAAATCAGACGGGTTTGCGTTTTTTAAAAACACTAAAAAATATGAGACTAAGGGGTAGCTCAAGGGCTACCTATGCTCAAGCCTCAAAGTCAGGCCGACTATATATTTTAAATGCGTTTGCCCTGAGAGGCAAATCTGTTTTTAAGATCAATTATGAAAAACGTTGGTTTTATTATAACGATGCAGTTAAATCTAGCTTATCTAAATGGTTTAGTGAAGTTGATGTCATTGCTTGTAAATCAACTTTTGCCAACGGGTATTCAAGTCCTAATAAATCATCTTCCAAGGAATATCACCATCAAGTTTTTCTAGAGCTGGAGATGGAAGTAGCCACGAGATTTTCCTTTTGAGTGGCGAAGATCTAGAGCCTTCCAATTCAGTGAATGATTTCATTGAAGAATTGAAAATTATTTTTAAAGGAAAGTCAGAGTCAGAGTCATATTGAATAAAGCAAATAATTGTGATCTCTAATATGCGAATTACTCGTAATCTTGCATTGGAAATCACAAAACAGAGATCAACTGTTTGATCGAAGGACTGCTTTTTCAAACACAGACCGTCTTTGTGAGTTTCAAAAGCAAAGAAGGTTATTATTTCTTGCCACACGGCATATGCCCATATCTTATAAAAACATATTTGTAAGCACTATTAAACTCCTTGGCTGGATTGTGAGTCTTGCATTTTTGCTTTTTCTAGTTGTTGTTATCCTCATCAGAAGTCCCAGAGTTCAACAGCTTATTACGGCCACAGTCACTGACTATCTCTCGGATAAAACGAAGACTAGAATTGATATTGCTAAGTGCTATTTAAGCTTTGATGGGAATCTTATTTTGGAAAGCGTATTTGTGGCAGAGCCTGCCGGAGACACATTGCTATACAGCCAAAGGCTTGAGGTTTCCGTGGCGTTAGTGCCGTTGATTATGGGAGAAGTTATCGACGTAAAGTATATTCATTGGCAAGGATTAAAAGCCAATGTTGTGAGAAGTGCAGCAAACGAGACCTTCAATTTTAGTTTTTTATTAGACGCCTTCGCGAGTAAAAATGAAGGCAAAATGAAAGAAAATGCGGCACCTTCTAAGCCCTATGAATTCATCGTAGGAGAGGTGATTCTTCATGATATCCAGCTAGCCTACAACGACGAGCTGTTAGGAATGCGGACTTCTATGGATCTAAAAATGCTTGACCTAGAAATACAGGAGCTTGACCTTGAGGCGGCAAATTATTCGCTTGACGCATTAACGATTGATGGTCTTAAATTGAAATACGTACAATATTGCGAACTGCCTAACTCAGCAGTTGACACAACATCGTCTACAGGGAAATTGCCGAAGTTTACTGTGGAGAATCTCACCCTTCAAAATATGGAAGCCGAATACGAGTCAAAGCCAGATAGCCTTCTGGTTGATGCTTTTATTGAATATTTCCAGCTTTCACTACGAAATGCAGACCTTGAAAATCAGCAAGTAGCTATCGAGCAGCTTATCTTAAATGGCATCAACTTTCAAGTAGAAAGTTTGGCGACATTAGAAGCGCCCAAAGGAAATCCAAATCCAAGTGTTTTTTCATGGCCAACATGGGAAGTATATGTAAAGAATATCCAATTGACAGACAATCATTATCAAATTAAGACCAGTCTAGAGAAACCGGAAAAGGGAGTTTTTAGCCCATCTTTCCTCGATTTTGTCGCTGTAAATGTCGCGTTAACAAATGTGAGTTATCAAAAGGAGCAAATGGTTCTGAATATTGCTGATATTAGTTTTAAAGAGCGAAGTGGATTTGCGTTGAACCATCTTTCTGCTAAGTTGAAAATTGATAATACCAAAACAATAGCCCAAGAGCTATCGATAAAAACAAGGCATAATTCACTAGAAGGTAATTTTGATGTAGGCTATAAGTCTGTTAGCGACCTCATAAGCAAGCCAATGAATAGCCAATTTAATGTGAATTTGGCGCAATTCGATCTCAGCGCAAAGGATGCCAATTATTTTGAGCCGTCCTTTGAGAATTCAGAAGTGGTACGAGCTATTAACACAAAGAAGTTAAAAGGGAATGTACGAATTTCGGGAAATTCAACGCGGATCAGCCTTGATAAAATGAATCTTTTGTGGGGAAATTCGAGCTTGAATGCTAAAGGTCAAGCCAAAAACTGGCTCGACAGAGACAAGCTCACTTACAAGCTGGCCGAGTTTAATATAAATACAACCAAGACAGATGTTGCGCTCTTTTCTAGTGATCTGAGAGACGCAAGTTATATGCCTTTAGAGATGAAGCTGAGTGGGGACTTAGAGGGAAACAAAAACCAATTCAATACCAGCATGAACTTAGCGTCCACCCTTGGCAATGCCAATTCAACGTTGGCACTAGATATGAAAGAGACGCTTTCGTTTAAGTGGGATTTGGCATTGCAAGAGGTATTACTTGGAGAGGTGTTGTCTGATCCTTGCTTTGACACTTTAAGTATGAAACTAGCTATTGAAGCAAGTGGCCAAGAGACATCCACGATATTGGGTACCTTCAAAACTTCCTTCCAAAAACTAGCCTACTACAATTACGATTTAACGCCATTGACCTTAGAGGGTAATATGGAAAATGGAAAGGTGTCCACCTTTCTTAGTTATGCGGACAGTAGTTTAAACGCTAAGCTGCATGCAAGCATAACCTTAGATTCACTTACTCCAAAAGCCAATTTGGAATTGGATGTCATTGGAGCCGCGCTACAGGATTTGGGGTTGAGCAATCGCGATATTCGAGCGGCCTTTAAGGTGAAAACCAACATGGAAGGAACAGCCAATGCCTTTGACGCCACTTTTGAGATTTCAAATGCACTGGCAGTTTATGATTATAAATCTTACAACTTGGGTGTCTTTGAAGGTCAAGCTTATGTAAGACAAGACAGCACAAATGTGAATCTCAATAGTGAGATTATGGACTTTTCAATGATTGCAAATGCTGATCCTCAAGGGTTGATATATTCCTTGACGAATAAGTTTCAGAGGTATTTGGATAAGGAGTTAAGTCGAGATACGACAAATAAAGATGTTCAAATGCGCATGAATTTGGTAGTAAGGGAAAATCCTTTACTAGATAAGGTTTTCCTAACTCAACTCAACGCTTTTGATTCCATGTCTTTGAATATGGCCTACGATCAAGTCAAAGATTCTTTATTGGTTCAGTTTTCTGCTCCTTTCATCGATTTTCAGGGTAATACGCTAGACGGATTAAACTTCCATTTTTTGTCTCATTCTTCAAATGCAGATTTTTTGTTTGGATGGAATAAAATTGATGCTGGTCCTATTACGATTGAGCGCACGGTATTCGATGGTCAGATAGCTCAAGATGCTCTCATTATCGATTTTTTGGTCAATGAAAAGGAGGAGAAACTCTTTCATATAAGATCAATTATAACTTTAAAAGGCGATACACTTATTTACCATTTGGATCCTGATGACTTCATCCTAGATAAACAAGCATGGCAAGTGCCTCCAAATAACCGAGTAGTTATTACCGATAAATTTATTGATTTTGAAGACATTGATTTTGAGAAAGGAAGTCAAAAAATACACGTCCTATCTTCGCAAAGCCCAAGTGGTCAAGATCAATTATCGGTGCTTTTTGAGCATTTTGATTTAACGACTGTAACGACATTTTTCAGTAATGAGGTAGATCTTGTCAACGGGATAATCTCTGGTGATTTTAACCTTATAGACCCATTTGGTAGTGTGGGTCTAGAGGCAGACGTGAGCGTTAGTGATTTCTCCATTTTAGAAAAAAATCTTGGTCTTCTTACCTTAATGGGTAAGTCGGTCTCTAGCGCGGAGTATGATTTTGATCTTAGTTTGAAAGAAGGGCCATTAGTCTTTGGCTTTGCTGGTAGTTATACTGCCTTTGAGTCTGGACCTGTTTTTGACTTGGGGTTAAATCTTGAAAAATTAGACACGAAACTGGTGGAGGAATTTGCTCTTGGAGAATTGACAAAGGCGAAGGGATACTTTTCCGGGGAGATGTCCTTTTCAGGCACGATAGAAGAGCCACGCTATCAAGGAGCCTTAGTATTCAATGAAGTTGGTGTAAGTGTATCCGCCTTAAATACCGCTTTTAGTTTTCCAACAGAAAGTATTGGAATAGACAATCGGGGATTACATTTCGACAATTTCACCATTGTTGATGTTCAAAAAAACACCTTTAGATTCGATGGAGATATATTGACTGAAAATCCAGTTAATCCAACATTTAACCTTGACTTAAAAGCAAATAATTTCACAGCAGTGAATGCACAAAAAGGAGACAATAACCTTTTCTTTGGCAAAGTGATTTTGAATGCTGATTTGACGATCGATGGTAGTTTCAATTTACCGAAAGTAAGGGGTGATTTTAAGGTAAAAGAGGGATCTAACCTCACGATCATTGTACCTGAATCGCAATTAGGGCTGGTAGAGCGAGAAGGGATTGTGGTCTTTGTCAATAAAGACCAGCCGGATAAAATTATCACCCGAGTCAGTGAGGAAGTGACGAATGCAGAAGTTACCGGTATTGATCTTTATACGAACATGGTAGTGGAAGATAACTCGGTCTTCCGAGTGCTGATCGATGAACAAACAGGAGATAATTTTGAAGTGTCGGGAAGGGGTGATTTTACTGTTGGAATAGACCCTACTGGGCGAACGACACTTGCAGGGCGCTACAAAGTAAGTTCTGGACATTATCGAGCAAGTCTTTACGGGCTGGCCAAAAGACAATTTTCTATTTCTCCGGAAAGCCTTATTACCTGGAGCGGTGATCCAATGGACGCGAAACTCAATGTGGCAGCAGTGTATGACGTCAAAACTTCAGCAGGGCCCATCATGGCGACAAGTATGTCCACGGCAAGTATGGATGTCGTGAAATTGTATAGTGTACCATTGCCTTTTCAAGTAATTCTCCATATTAATGGTCAGCTTTTGCAACCTCAGTTATCTTTTGCACTGAATATGGGCGAAGCATCGAGAAGCGCACTTGGAGGGGGAATATATAGTAGACTTCAACAGGTCAATCAACAGGAAACAGAACTCAATAAGCAGGTATTTTCTCTTTTGTTACTTAACCGCTTTTTTCCAGCTTCGGGAAGTGATGGTAGTGCCGGCGGTGCAGAAGCCATTGCAAGGAGTAATGTGAGTAAAGTGCTTTCCGGTCAGTTAAATGCATTCTCCGAAAAACTCTTGGGCAAGTCCGGATTCGATCTCAACTTCGGACTCAACAGCTACTCGGCAGAACAAAGTGTAAGTGGATCAAGTGGAACACAATTAGATGTAACAGCAAGCAAGACTTTGCTCGACGATAGGTTGGTTGTGCAAGTCGGTAGCGAAGTGGGTATTGAAGGAAGTGGGCAGACGAGTCAGTCAGGTTCGCCGCTGATTGGAAATGTAAGCTTAGAATATCGACTAAGCGAAAATGGGCGTTATCGGTTAAAAGGCTTTAGGCAAAACGAGTTTGAAAATGTTATTGAAGGCCAACTTATTGTCACAGGAATAGCCCTCATTTTCAATAGAGAATTTGATAGAATACGAGATCTTTTTGAAAAAACAGGACAAGAATTGGATGCCCAAGAAACCAAGTCGGGTAATTAATGATGGTTGAAAAATTAAAAACCATATCGATTATCGCTTGCCTTTTTGCGCTGACTTCATGTAGTGTGAGTAAATATATACCTGAAGGGGAAAAACTATATGTGGGTGGTGCGGTCAAATTAAAAAGTGACGGACGAGTAGAGGAGCTAGTTGTTGTAAATGAGGAGCTACAAGAATTGTTGCGCCCTAAGCCCAACAGCCAATTTTTTGGGATGAAAATTGGCCTTCGGGCTTGGTACAAAGCACAAGCAGGAAAGTCAGGATTCATCAATAAACGCATCAATAAAAAATTCGGTCAAGCGCCAATTTATTTATCAGATATAAATATTGATGTTACGGAGGAGCTACTCGATAATCGCTTGGAGAATCGAGGTTTTTTCAGATCGCAAATTGACCACACCATTTCTGTGAATAAGAAGTTTGCAAGTATCAATTATGTTGCACAAGTTGAAAGACCATATCGGCTTATTAATTTCGAGTTAGAGAAAGAAGACACTTTGCAGGTCTTCAATACAATTGAGGAGTCGTTGAGTGAATCATTCATTCAGCCCGGCGTACGATATAGTCTACAGCTTTTCAAAAACGAGCGCGCCAGAATAGATGACTATTTAAAAAAGAAAGGCTACTATAATTTTAGCAGTGATTTTTTAATATTCGAAGCAGATACTAATCGGTATAATAAGCACAGTTTTGATTTATACCTGAGGGTAAAAAATGATGTGCCAATAAGCGGGCTTGTTCCTTATGATGTATCTGAAATATTGGTGTTTGCAAAATATAATTTGAGTCAGAATAGGACGCAATATGATACACTAAAGGTTGGGGAGGTAGAGTATATTCAGGAAGACATTTTCTTCAGACCAGACCGGTTAAACACATACTTGTTGATTCAGGAAAAGGAACGGTACAACGCAGGCTTATCAAGGCTAACGAGTGATAGGCTTGGGGCTATTGGTACTTATAAGTACATCAATATCAGATACGATAACTTACATAATGTTGGTCCATTTGATACCCTAGGGCATTTGAAAGCCACTGTTGAGTTATCACCACTCAATAAGCGTACGCTCCGAGCGGAAATTCAAGCAGTATCTAAGTCGAATAATTTTGTAGGGCCAGGCTTAGCGTTTTCGTCTATTAATCGGAACTTGTTCAAAGGTGGAGAGTTGCTGAAAATCACCGCTGAGCTTGGCTATGAAAGACAATTTTTCAGTAGAGATAATGCTGGGCTAAGTAGCACACAGATTGGATTTAATGGAGAACTTGTAGTGCCACGGTTATTATTCCCAATTGACTTGAGGGCCAATTTTAAATATTCGGTACCCAAAACGAGAATATCTACCGGTCTTGAATTTCTCAATAGAAGTGGACTCTATCGGCTCAACTCTTTCCTTACCACATTCGGTTATACTTGGAAAAGCAACGCTCAGATATACCATGACTTTAAACCCATATCTATCAATTTTTTGAGACTCTCAAATGTGACTGAAGATTTTCAAACTATCCTTGATGAGAACCCGACTTTAGCCTTGAGTTTTCAACAAGAGTTTATCGCAGGGCTGACCTATACTTTTACGTATAGCCAACTTGCCGATCCTGAGAAGACGAATCCATTATATATTTCTATACATGCCGATATGGCTGGGAACGCGCTTGACTTGATAAGCGAAAACACAAAGGATGGTGCTGCCTCGACATTTATTGGACAAGAATTTGCACAATACCTTAAGAGCGATTTGGACATTCGATATCATAAGAAAGTGAGAGGGGAAGCAATGCTTATTAGTCGGTTATTTCTTGGAGTTGGCTACCCTTACGGAAACTCTGAAAGCTTGCCTTTTTCTAAGCAATATTTCGCAGGAGGCCCCTACAGCATAAGAGCATTTAGAATCAGATCTATTGGTCCTGGCACTTATCAGCCCAATACCGATGATTCTGGATCCTTTTTTGATCAAGCGGGAGACATAAGGTTAGAAGGAAATTTGGAATATCGTTTCCCGATTTATTCCTTTCTTAAAGGAGCCCTTTTCTTTGATGCAGGAAACGTTTGGTTATTAAATGAAAACGAGTCTTTACCGGGTGGGCGGTTTTCGTCTTCCTTTTTAAGTCAGTTGGCCATGGGTTCGGGTTTCGGAATGAGAGTTGACGTACAGAATTTCGTTATTCGCCTTGATTTGGCCGTACCCTTGAAAAAGCCGTGGACCACTTTCTCACCAGACTTTGCGCCAGTGCTAAATTTCGCCATCGGTTATCCGTTTTAAATTCGAGGCTATCCATGGCTCAAGCGCCGAGCATGGGTAGATGCTTTATTTTCTTATAATTGAGCGCCAAGGACAGACATCTTTTAATCGCTTCGATTGGGATTGGCTCATGGAGATTCAGAGAAATGGCTCTATTGTCTTCAAAATCTAGTTCCTCTCCAAAAATGATTTTGAATGTGCTGACCAGCTCTGTCGAGCAAATGAAAAACAAGTAACATTTGTCAGGTGTTTTTTCTTTCCAATCTATTCTGATGGTACTTCCATACTTCGTTAGATAGCTCGGTTCTCCCCATTTGGTTGTTTCTAAAAGCTTTGTTAATCCATCAGTTTCTTCTGCGACCTCCATAATTAAATTTCGCAATTGATGTAACTTAAAAGAGGCCACTTGAGGATAAGCGTCGATCAGTTTTGTAACAGCAACATTCGAGACAAACTCCATGACAATTCCTTTTTATTGGAATATAAAGTTAATAGGTGACAACTTTAAGTCGCTTCGAAAGGTTTTTTACGTGATGAAACTGCAAAACCTATCTAACCTATCGATTATATTGCTTGAAAGACAAATGAAAAAAGGCCTTCTTCTACTCTCGCTTCTCGTATTTTTTTGTACTGGCACTTCGGCTCAAGAAAAGAAGTATGAAAGAGAGGTTAAGGTAAAGCCAGCAGACATTCCTTTAGAAATACATTGGCTATTGAGGCCTTATGTGGACCAAATAAAGAAATTGAAATTCTATAAGGAAACAGACGTTGACCATGAAAGCTATGAAGCGAAATTCTTTTACAACAAGGCGAAGTATAGCGTTGAGTTTTCGAGAAAACCAGAGTTGGAAGATATTGAAGTCATTGTGCCATGGAGCGATGTAGACGACAAAGTGCGCGCGGGTATTTGTGATTTTTTGGCACAATTTGATAAACATCGAATCGAGAAAATACAGCAACAATTTTCATCCAAAACCAAAACAGCGGAGGAAGTATTTGGTGAGGCGTTGACAGCTTATTTTGGAGATATTATTTGTTATGAGTTGGAGGTAGAGGTGAAAGAAAAGGGTAGTTGGATGCCTTATGAGCTGTTATTTAACGATCAGGGGCAGCTAGTAAACAAGCGAGAAGTTTCGAAGCGATCCGCTGATTTTATTCTTTATTGATGAGACGATTACTACTCCTAAGTTTCAGTTTTTTGGCAATTAGCGTTTTAGCTCAGGAAAGTGCGAGGTTGGTGTGGGAAGGCTCAGCTGCCATCGATTATGAACTCATTAAAAACTTCAGATTCAATACCTCCATTGCTCAAAGGACATCATTTTTAGAAGATAGTGAGGGTAATCTCACAGAGTTCTCCTTTTTAGAATTCAACCAGTTTTTAACTAAAAAAATAAGCCCTACGTGGAAGGTTTCGGTCGGTTATAAGTATCGTATGGTGGATCCTGTTGAAAAATTGGATGTTTTTGAACATAGGCTGACGCAACAAGCGGCCTTTACTCATATTGATAAAAGGTTTCGGCTGGTAAGCAGAGCGAGATTAGAACAACGTATTCGTTCATCATCATTTGCCCACCGGTATCGTTATCGGTTATCTACGGATTTTCCCCTTTCAGGTGAAAAAATAGATGCACGTGAATTTTTTCTCGTTTTCTCTTCTGAGGCGTTGTTTGAAGCTGTGAATGGAGGATTGAACACTTGGGAAAACAGATTAAGCGCGAGCTTAGGTTATGCAGTTTCAAACAATATCAAAGCGGATCTTACTTTTACTTATAGGATCGAGGACATTAATCTTGAACTTGAAACAATACTTTTTATTTCAACGGGATTGAACATAAAGCTGAACTAATGAGCCTTTACCTAGGCGGCTCGACGTATGGAGCGAAGAAGAAGTAGAAAAAAGGGGAGGACGAGCTTTTAGCAAGCTGATTAGCCAGTGGTTCGCTTGATAGATTGTTGCTTCAGAAAGGGCTATTTCTCTTCAAAAATTTCACATCTCACTAAAGTAGTGATGTCATAAGTTTGATGCGGTCTTCACTTTTAACATCTTTGAGCCCGAATTTGAAGGCGCGGAAATTTTTTTAAGAGAATGATGATTCATTCTTGAACATTGATAAATGTAAAGACTCGTAATAGAGGATAAGGAGCTTATGAAGAGAGTAGTTGTCACAGGTATGGGTACGATTAATTCATTGGGTCATACAGTACACGATTTTTGGGAAAATATTGTCGCTGGTAAGAGCGGCGCACGAGAGATCACAAAGTTTAATATAGAACATTTCAAGACTAAATTTGCTTGTGAAGTTCGTGATTTCGAACCTAAAACGCATTTGGATCGAAATGAGATTAAGCGTACCGACCTTTTCACACAATACGGGCTATATGCCTCAGCAGAGGCTATTAATGATTCGGGAATTGATCTAAATAGTATTTCTCCATTCGATATGGGCGTAATATGGGGATCTGGAAACGGAGGTATGGGCACCTTTGAAGAGGAGGTAAAAGCCTACGCCGAAAACAATTATCGTCCTCATTTTAACCCGTTTTTTGTCCCAAAACTGCTGTCGAATATGGCTTCAGGATTGATCGCTATGAAGTTTGGTTTGATGGGCATCAATTTCACAACTGTTACAGCGTGTGCTTCGGCGAATTCTGCCATAATGGAGGCTTTCAATTATATAAGATTGGGAAAAGCGAAGCTTTTTGTCACTGGCGGCTCAGAAGCACCTGTAACAGAAGCAGCCATCGGTGGTTTCAATGCTATGAGAGCTATGTCATTAAAAAATGACTGTCCTGAGGAGGTTTCCAGACCTTTTGACAAGGAAAGAAATGGTTTTGTCATGGGCGAGGGTGGTGGCGCTTTGATTTTGGAGGAATATGAGCACGCGAAAGCGCGTGGAGCCAAAATATATGCAGAAGTAATCGGCGCAGCTATGACAGCCGATGCGTATCACATTTCCTCGTCGCATCCAGAAGGATTGGGAGCTGCACGTGCGATGAATGCTGCCTTGGAAGAAGGTGAAATTAATGCTGGCGATGTTGATTACCTCAACGCTCATGCGACTTCTACACCTGTGGGAGACCTCAGTGAAATACAGGCTGTGAGAAAAGTATTTGGGGACAACCCAGAGAAATTAAAAATCAGTGCGACCAAGTCGATGACAGGACATTTGCTAGGAGCTGCTGGAGCTGTCGAAGGTATTGTTTGTATTAAGGCACTGCAAGAGGGCATTGTTCCTCCAACGATCAATACGACCCATTTGGATGATCAAATTCCTAAGACGATGAATATCGTGCTGAAAGAATCTCAAAAAGCAAACTTGAAATATGCCATGAGTAATACTTTTGGTTTTGGGGGCCACAATGCAATTGTACTTTTCAAACGGTTCGACTAGAAATCCAAAACCTCTTTTAGTTTATTGTAGCCGGCTCTGCTTACATTAAGTTCCGTCTTATCGTTTAAGATGACAATGTGTGAATCTTTACCCATTTGTTCTAGTCGGTGGATGTTTTTCACTTTTACAATGTAGGATCGGTGAATACGCACGAAATCTTCAGCAGGCAGATGTGCTTCGAAATACTTCATGGTATGCTGCTTGAGGAACTTGCCCTCCATGGTGTGCAACTTCACATAGTCATCCATGGCTTCCAGATAATCTATTTTGTCGACAGGAATTATTTGAATTTTTGCGCCAGTTTTGACGGCTATCCGTGAGAGGTATTCTTTTTTTGGATTGGCCGACTGGATATCTTGACTGATATTTTCAGGGATCATCTTTTCCTGTCCGACCTTCTTTTTTGCTTTATTAAGCGCCTCATTAAATCGCTCATCCGAGTATGGTTTGAGCAAATAATCTACTGCGTTTTTTTCAAAAGCTTCAATGGCGTATTGATCATAGGCGGTGCTGAAAATGATGACCGGAGGATTATCGATCAACTCTAGCATTTCTAAGCCTGTGACTTTTGGCATCATGATGTCCAGAAAAATAATGTCTGGCGTGAGTGCATTGATTTGTTTAAAACCTTCAAATCCATTGTCACATTCTCCAATCAGCTCCGTCTCTATGTCATTGGTCAGATATGACTTGATGATGTCTCTTGCTAGCTTTTCATCATCAATGATCAGTACTTTGTATGTGCTCATTTTTCTTTGATTTTTGAAGGAAACTTTAAAGTTATAGAAAAGGTATTGTCTGATTTTGAAATAGCCATCGTTGCTTTATTACCATAGACGAGTTGGAGCCGTTTCCTTACATTTTCAAGACCAATACCTTCTCCTTTTCTTGCCAGACTATCAGCGGGGAAGCTATTGTGTATGTTTAAAGTTAATATATCGTTTTCCAGTTGACACACCAAGTCAATGGTTTCCGTTTCGAGACTTTCATATACGCCATATTTAATGGCATTTTCAAACAAGGGCTGAAGAATCAAATTTGGAACGAGGACTTTTTGACATTCGTCCGAGATGTTTTTTGTAAAAACCATTTTATCCCCAAACCGCACTTTTTCGATATCCATATAATGGCTGATATTCTGAATTTCATCTTGCAATGAGTTCCTTTGGACACTGTCTTTGCCCAGTGAATAACGAAGAAAGTCGCTTAGTTTAATCACCATTTTTTGCGCTGACTTTGGTTCCGTAATAGTTAGTGCGCTTATGGAGTTGAGACTATTAAAAATGAAATGTGGGTTGATTTGAGATTTGAGCATTCGAAGTTCTGCGTCTTTAAGCAAGGCTTGGAGCTCTAACTCCCGACTGGCTTTCTCTTGCATGTTAAGGTAATACTTGATCAAATAAAAGATCAAAATACTGATGCTGTAATACATCATGCCTATGATTATTCGCCAGATAATGGCTCCTTCGAAAAACAACAAATAGGCTTCTTGGTCCTTAAAGAGATATTTTAGTAATAGACCAGCCACCGAAACCCATATCGCCACGGTCATGGTGGCAGCCACTACATGTGTGGAGATTAAGGAAAGGTCGTCTTTGCTAGCACTTGTGAATTTTACGATATACCAAAAGCCGGGGACCACAGATGCGAAGGTTATATTGTAGACTAAGCATTCAACAAGGGAAATTTCTAGCGAAAAGTTATAATAAAAAAAAAGAATGGCTCCATGCGAGGAGGCCAATATAACCCAAACCAGCAGATAGTATTTGTATCCAGAGCCACTGAGAATTGGGTTTTTCATATTGAGATACTTGTTTTTTTGTGAATTAGTAACCTTTGATTTCTGCTCCTCCAAAAATAACAGACCCTTTGATTCTGAGTACTTTTTGAGGACCTTCACCTACTTCGGTTGCTATAGGTCGCTTATCGCTAAAGCCACCAAAGATCACAAAACTTTCGTTGATTACCGTCCAGTCATTGGGCACCTTGAAGCCACTTCCTCCGAAAAAGCAGAAAATGTCGATAATGATTTCCTCGCCTTCCATCTGAGCACGTGTCAGGTCAACTTCGGATCCACCGAAAATGGACGTGATTTTTCCTCCTTGTAGGCGTTGGGAGGCGTAGGATGTTTCCGAGCCACCAAAAATTGAGGTATTTTCTATATAATCTTCCGATTCAGATCGGTTTTTTTTGCTTAGGTCATCTCTTCTTCGCAATACGATAGAAATACCAACGGCTATAAGTATGATAGGCCACCAATCTCTTATTCTAAAATCGGGCAGGTAAAAAAGATCTGGAATTAGGAAAAAGACGCCAATACCTAGGAATAAAAACCCTTCTCTTCTGCGAGTAGCCAACATGGAAACCCCAATGATAATAAAAATTGTTTCCCATCCGAACAGGTAATAAGGGATGAAGTCAGGAATTAAGTCAAGGTTTCTAAATAAAAAATAGCCACCAAAAAGTACGAGCGCTACTCCTAGCCAGGCGCGTTGATTATTTTTTTCTCTGTTTCCCATGATTGTAATTGTTTTAATGATGAATCAAAGCTGTTCGAAAATCACCGGAGAAAAAATAGGCAATCGGTAAGTGGTGGTCGTGTACCGGTAAGTTGCGGAATAAATAATGCGGTTAAATCCCACATTGTGGGGACTATTACCCGATGCTTGCGTCTAATAAAAAAATATCCAACTGCATACCTTGTGAGTTTGGTCTGAGGTTCTTTATTTTACTCTAAGAATTATAAATAACAAATTGGCCCTTTAGATGGAATCATGTGATAAACTCATAAGATGGACGCATCACAAAGGCTCAAACACTTAATATCATGACTAAGATTAAACTCGGGGGAGTACCAGAATATTTCAATCTTCCAATATACAATGCCATAGAAAAGAAACTCTTCGATAGCGCAAGGCTTGATGTGGGGTGGCAAGATATCAAGGAAGGTACTGGCGCCATGGTGAAATATCTCGAAGAAGGCAGGCTGGATATGGCCATTGTTTTAACCGAAGGAGCGGTGAAAAGCATTATTGAAGGCGCTAATATCGTGATCGTGAAGCCTTATGTGCAGTCACCTTTAGTTTGGGGAGTACATGTGCCTGGCGTTTCTGCGATCCAAAGCTGGGATGACTTACCCGATAAAAGAATAGCCATTAGTCGTAAAAACTCTGGTTCTCACTTGATGGCCTTTCTCTTGGCCGAGCAAAAGGGTTGGAAAATTAATGATCAGGACTTTGTGATTGTCGACAATCTGGATGGAGCAAGAGCGTCCTTTAAAAAGGAGGAATCGAATATCTTCTTGTGGGAAAAGTATACCACTCAGCCATTTGTGGATAATGGAGATTTTCGACGGATTGGCGAGATTCCAACGCCTTGGCCTTGTTTTATGATTGTATCGAATCGAACTTTTGCAGAGGAGAATAAGTCGGAAATAGACCAAGTGATTGGCGTTATCAATCAAAATGTGTCTTTATTTCAAGAGGATAAAGATTTGAGTGAAATCATCGCGGAGCGATTTGGGTTAGCAAAAACAAAAACGGATCAAATCATAAAGGAACTGGCTTGGGCTTCCGCCGATTCGGACAACTTGCTTGACATTATTGATCATGTGCAGGGCGTATTGTATAAGCTTGGCGTAGTGAATAGCACAACGGAGTCAAGCAAATTTCTGAGCTGATCACTTAAAAGTAAGTAACCGATGCTGTTGGTTTTGTAAATACGAGGCACTGGGTTTTTGGATTTGATTACGAATAGGGATTTCAACGGTGGGATGTTCTCAGCAACTGACTAGTAGCAAATATTTATCCTTTAATCAATATGAACACATTAATCACTCTGTTAAATACTTTGAATTACCGTCCATTTTTTTACTTCGTAATTCCAATTTTAGCACCCATAATATGGACATTAAAACACAGTGAAATATTCGTAGATAATTTTCTGGACGGAACAGTAATGATAATTTTGCAAATTGTGGGAATCTACTTTATTGGTGGGTTTTGGCTCTTAATCTATGCTGCCTACAAGGCAGTAGTCGTTGGTGATTCAAAAAAAGTTGATTTAAACACGATAACTTCAAGTGAGCATCTAAACTTTGACAACTACCAGAAAGCCGTTTTTTACGCCTGGGTAGTTGCTTTTGTGAATATCATAATAGAAATCTATTGAATCCATCAAAGTAGATAACATGCTGTGATTAAATCATGCGTAGGCAGTGTTGCTGGTAGAAGTTTCTATGTTTTTTGTAAATACTATCTGCACGACCTACCCAAAGCTGCGATTCTGTTGAGTTGCGAAGGCCTATTGAGAATTGAAAAACGCCATGATCCATTTCGCTGACTTGGTTATTTTTAAAGGAAAGATTATCTAAACCTAAAAGAACGATAAGGACAGGGACGTTATCAATAATTCATGCAAAAATTGACTTCTTTATTTTTTTACTTCTCTTAGTACTTTCTTGTAAGAACAGCGATAAGTCTGAATTTCAGATTTTGACGGAAGAAGAGAAAATCAAGATAGAATCTTTATCCAACAGACTAATAACGAGCATCAATGAGTTTGACTTTTCTGTAGTCAATAACTATTGGAGTAATGAGGCTTTTAAAGAGCGAGTATCCAACATCACAGGAACTCAAAAAAGTGTATCCGAACATATTTTTGAGAAAGACCTCAAGCGAACGATCAAAGTTGGAAACCTTTCAATTATCCATCTTATAAATTCGAATCAGGGCAAAGCCTCATTTCTGAAATTAGAACATTTGAAAGATCACTCAGAATTAACATTATTATTAACTTTTAATAGCAGCTTTAATTTCCTCAAGTATAGGTTTCAAATCGTAAAGGGCAAACCTGCTTTATGTGATTTCTACCAATTCGCGGATAACCTATGACACATTGAAAAAATCATCAACTCGCTAAGACTTGCGTCAAAGTACAAAGCTTTTTCTAGCAATAGACGTGAAGCTAATACGGCACTTATGCTTTCTGAAGAACGATTAAGATTAGGAGATACACTTGAAGCCCTTAACTATCTGTATGACATACCTGAATCACGTCAAACTGGTAATTGGCTCACTTTCAAAAAACTATACCTTGCCCAATCACTCGGAGACGCAATTTATTCGAGCGTATTAGGAACCGAATTTGAAAACAACAAGAGTCTTTACGTTAAATATCTCTATCATTTATATTTTTCAGATAGTTCGGATTTAGAAACTGTTTACTCAATTCTTTCAAAGGAAATTGGCGAATCAGTGACCTTAGATTCTTTAATTAGTGCTTGTCCGAAAACTCGAAAAAGCACGTTTTTGATTAATTAGAGGGGTATTTTTAAGTTAAAATGCTTTTGAGTTGACGATGGGAAATAGGTCATAAACGCTTATTTTTAAGGTATAGAGCTGTTTTATCGTCAAAAATGGACTAAAACTCATCATCATTGAACCATGCGTAAAGGATTTGCCCAACA
>Ga0208646_1000870_pt1 | contig 16752 bp, 19 predicted proteins | sample AntAceMetag02UK8_FD_184762 | JGI IMG/M metagenome (GOLD analysis project Ga0208646, IMG submission 184762) | Saline lake microbial communities from Ace Lake, Antarctica - Antarctic Ace Lake Metagenome 02UK8 (SPAdes) (version 2) | ecosystem: Environmental > Aquatic > Non-marine Saline and... | reverse complement strand
GTCACTTTTTTACATCTCCAAAATGGAAGTTGAGTCATGGCAGGTAGACCAGCAATACCAAAGAACATACATATTCTAAAAGGAACGGGAAAAGTTCATCCTGAAAGAATGCGTGAGCGTGAGAACGAGCCAGAGAATGTTAATCCAGTTGGTGAACCGTTTGAACATTTGGATGACAATTTAAAATCTGCTTGGCGTGAGATTGTAAGCCTGTCAATTGAAGGCGTGCTAGGTGAAGCGGATAGACTGGCTATTGAGCAAGCGGCAAGACTGTTAATTAAATGTAGAAACCAATTTACTCATGATGGTGAGGTCGTGCCGTCTACAGCACAAGAGCAGAACCAGTTTTTTAAATACTTATCACAGTTCGGCATGCTACCGGCTGACCGGTCGAAGATTAACATGCCCAAAAAGAAACCTAAGAATAAGTTTGCTGACTAATGTTAAAAGCTTTTGACAATTACCCCCATAGCCAAGACGCATACGTCTATGCTAGTCAGGTAATTAAATTTCATATACCCGCATGCAAGGAGGTGATCCAATCTTGTCAACGGTTTATTGATGACTTAAACCGAGATTTTATATTTACTTATGACGCTGTTAAAGCAGAGAAAGCGTGCAAGTTTATAGAGAACTTACCCCACACCAAAGGACGATGGGCGGCAAAGAAGCAAGATTTAATTTTAGGTGGCTGGCAAAAGTTTATAGTTTGTAATCTTTTCGGGTGGGTTAATCCTTCGGGCTTTAGAAGATTTAGAAAAGCTTATTTAAAAATCTGTAGAAAGAATGGTAAGTCTATTTTGGCAGCGGCCATCGGTCATTATATGTTTTCAAGTGATGACGAATTTGGAGCTGAAGTTTATTCTGGTGCGACTACTGAGAAGCAAGCATGGGAAGTCTTTGGGCCTGCTCGTTTAATGGCGCTAAGAACATCTGACTATACAGACCATTATGGAATTGAAGTCAACGCCAAGAATTTAAACATAGTGGGAAACGGGTCTAAGTTTGAACCTTTGATTGGTAAACCTGGCGATGGTGCAAGCCCATCATGTGCAATTGTCGATGAGTATCACGAGCATGATACTGATGACTTTGTACAGACTATGGAAACCGGCATGGGTGCAAGAGAGCAGCCCTTGTTATTAGTAATCACGACAGCAGGCGATAACATCAGCGGCCCTTGTTACGACATGGAAAGCGAATGTAAGAAATTGCTTGATGGAGTGTTTGAAGATGAAAGAATTTTTACTTTAATCTTTGGTATTGATGAAGGCGACGAATGGACAGACCCTATCGTATTGCAAAAAGCAAACCCAAATTTTGACGTATCGGTATCAGGTGAATTTTTACTAGCTCAACAAAAAGAAGCAATCAGATCAGCAGCAAAGCAAAACGCGTTTAAACGAAAGCATTTAAATGTATGGGTGGGCGCTCACACTGCATTTTTAAACATGGAGGACGTAAGAAAATGCTCTGAAGATTTAAATATTGAAAGCTTTGTTGGGTTTAATTGTGTTATTCCAATTGATTTGGCATCCAAGGTTGACATCGTGGCAACGCCAAAAGTGTTTAGTAACGAAATTAATGGTAAGATACACTATTATTTTTTTAGCAAGTTCTATATTCCTGAAGAAACGGCGCTTGATCCTAAGAATGATCGATATCAAAAGTGGGTTATTGACGGACATTTAATAGCTACTGACGGAAACGAGGTAGACTTTAACGAAATACAGGCAGATATAAAAGACGATATGGATAAGTACGGAGCGAACGAGATTACTTATGACCCGTGGAGAGCAACGCAATTAGCCCAAGGTCTACAAACTGACGGCGCTAATATTGTTGAGTTTAGAAACACGGTTCAAAATATGTCGCCCGCTATGTATGAATTAGAAGCGGCAATAAGATCAGGTCGTTTTCATTATGATGGTAACCCTGTTATGACTTGGATGTTATCTAACTTAGTTGCAAAGATTGACGCAAAAGAAAATGTATATCCAAGAAAACAAAAGCCCGAGAACAAAATAGATGGAGTTGTTGCTTTAATTATGGCAGTAGGTCGCATCATGGTAGCCGAAGAAAAACGTCCGAGCGCATACGATAACAGAGGTATAACATATTTTGGATAAATACATAAACGATTTTATTGGTATAGCAGGGCTTTCAGCTTTTGGCTATGGCGTATGGACTATTGACCCCGCTTACTCTATGATATCAGTGGGAATAATTTTAATGTTGCTAGCTTATAAGATGTCTAATTAATTATGTTTCTTGATAAAATTAACAGGCCGGTTGCAGTTAAATCAGGCGATATTGCAAACATGTTACGCTCTCCCTCTGCTGGTTCAGGTAGCGTAGTTACTGTTGATACAGCAATGAGGCTTACAGCCGTTTATGCATGCGTTCGTGTGTTGTCTGAATCAATTGCCCAATTGCCTTTAGTTTATTATCAACGTAATGGCGACAGGAAAGAACGAGCCACTACGCAAAAACTTTATACTTTATTACATGATGCCCCCAACAATTTCCAAACTTCTTTTGAATGGCGCGAAACAAACATGGCTCATTTGTGTTTAAGAGGTAGGGCATTTTCTTTTATTAACAGATCATCAGGTGGGCAAATATTAGAATTGTTACCTTTGCATCCTGACAGAATAAAGATGACACAGAATAAAGACTATTCAATTAGTTATGTTTTTAAAGATGCTGACAATATAGATATTGACCTAAGACAAGATCAAGTATTAAGGCTTACCGGCATGTCATTTGACGGGATTAACGGCATTAGTCCTATTGAATATCAGAAACAAGTTTTAGGGATATCACTTGCAACTGATGAGCATACAGCAAAATCATTTAAAAACGGCGCAAAGATGACTGGTATTTTAAAGCACCCTACTACTTTTAAAGATGACAAGGTAGCCAAAAGGGTGCAAGAAAGTTGGGACGACGCATCTAATGGTGCTAACGCATACTCAACACCAGTTTTAGAAGATGGCATGGAGTGGATGCCGGTATCGATGACAAACAAAGACGCTCAATATATTGAATCAAGAAAGTTTAATATTGAAGACGTCGCAAGAATATACAGAGTCCCGCCTCACAAGATTGGTCATTTAGAGAAGTCAACCAATAACAACATTGAACATCAAGGCTTAGAATTTGTGACTGATTCTATGATGCCTTGGGTTGTTCGATGGGAGCAATCAATATTGCGCGACCTTTTAACTGAAAGCGAAAGGTTAAGATACTTTGCAGAGTTTAACGTGGATGGATTGCTTCGCGGTGACACTACAGCTAGAGCAGCTTATTACACTTCACTTAGAAATCTAGGCGTATTAACTCCAAATGACATATTGAAAAAAGAAAATATGAACCCGCGTACAGATTCAGGCGGTGATGAATACATAACCCCATTAAATATGGAGACTAGCGGCAATGAATAAGTATAGGAATGAAAGATCAGGTAAGGCAATAGCAAACTTTTGGGGCAAGTCTCTAAAAGATAAAGATTGGTACGCGGTCGATACTAGCGAAGGTCAAAGCGAAGTTTTAATCTATGATGTTATCGGCTGGCCTTTTGTTGATGCTAATGTATTTGCCCGTGACTTTAATAATATTCAATCAAAAGAAATAACCATAGGGATAAACAGTCCAGGTGGTGACGTGTTTGACGGTACAGCAATTTTTAACACTATACAGAATCATCCCGCTAAGATAGTAACTAGAATTGACGGCATAGCGGCTTCAATGGCTTCCATAATTGCTTTGGCCGGTGATGAAGTACAAATTGCTAGTAACGCTTATTACATGATGCACAACCCTTGGTCGTTTGCAATGGGCGATTACAACGACTTTGAGCATGAAGCTGGGCTATTAAAGCGAATAGCTGTTACACTAGCACAAACTTATAGTGATAAAACTTCTGTACCGCTAGAAGAGATACAAACTATGATGGATGATGAGACTTGGCTAATAGGTAGCGAGTTAGTAGAACAAGGTTTTGCTGATAAAGTCATAGGCGGTAAGAAAACAAATGCGCGGTTTGATTTATCAATGTATGAAAATACACCGGATAAGATCAGCGGCAAATCAGAAAAGAAACCGATTGAAACGGAAAGAGAATTAGAGCAGATACTTACGCGAGACGCTGGGCTATCACGTTCACAAGCTAGAGCCATTATTAACAATGGTTTTAAAGACGCTACGCAAGACGCTGGCAAAAACGAAAGTATAAATGCACTTAACAAACTAATATTAAAACTGGAGCACTAAAATGTCTAAAGAATTAACTGATGTAATTGAAAAGCTAGGATCATCATTTGATCTGTTTAAAGCTGAAAACGATACGCGCTTGAAAGCAATTGAAAGCCATGGTACAGCTGACGTTGTGTTGACTGAAAAAGTCGATAAAATTAATGCTGACATTACCGAGTTGTCAAAAATGAAAGCGCAACTTGACGCGATTGAAGCAAGCGGTGGACGTCCTAACGGCGGCGGCAATCAGGAAGAAGATAAAGCAAAGGCCGAGCATAAAAAAGCCTTTGGTCAATTTTTCCGCAAAGGTACAGAAGGCGGTCTTCGTGAACTTGAGGTGCAAGCATCCGCTACAACTCAATCCGATCCTGACGGCGGTTATCTTGTGCCTGAAGAAATGGACACTGAAATTACCCGCGTATTGGGTACAGTTTCATCTATGCGTAGTTTAGCGCGAGTTATTCCGGTTGGTTCTGCTACTTATAAAAAGTTGCATAATATCGGCGGCGCTTCTTCTGGCTGGGTTGGTGAAGAACAATCAAGATCGGAAACAGATACGCCAACATTAAAGCAATTAGATTTTCCAACAATGGAGCTTTATGCTAACCCTGCAGCAACACAAGGGATTCTAGATGATTCTAGCTTTAATATTGAAGCTTGGTTAGGTGCAGAAGTTGGTATCGAGTTTTCTGAACAGGAAGGCACAGCATTTATTACCGGTAACGGTATTAATAAGCCTCGCGGTATTTTAGGTTATAGCACTATTGCTAATGCTAATTACGCATGGGGTTCTGTTGGCTTTGTTGTTTCAGGTGCTTCAGGTGCATTTGTAGCTGCGCCTAACGGTGGCGATTGCTTAATGGACTTGCACGGCGCGCTTAAACCAGCTTATCGCGCTAACGGTACTTTTATGATGAATGACTTAACCGAAACAGCAATTAGAAAGCTCAAAGATTCTGATGGTGCTTATATCTGGCGCGCAGGGCTTGAAGCTGGCGCACCTAGCACGTTGTTAGGTAAACCAATTGCAGCAGATGATAACATGCCTGATTTGGCTTCAAATAGTTTATCGATTGCGTTTGGTGATTTCAATCGTGCTTATGTAATCACGGATAGAATGGGCGCTCGCATTTTACGCGACCCATACACCAATAAGCCTTTCGTGCATTTCTACACAACTAAGCGTGTTGGCGGTGGTATTCAAGATTTCGCAGCAATCAAGCTTTTGAAATTCGCAGCATAAACTAATTAACCCCGCTACGGCGGGGCTTTACTGGAGATTTAAACATGCAAGACCTACATAATAATATTTACTCACCTAGCGCGGCGGTTATTACTGTCGGAGACAACACAGCAGTTGTCTCAGGCATCACGGACAGACAAGGCTTTAACAGTCTTGAATATTTAATTGGCGCTGGAACTATCGCAGATGCTGACGCAACTTTTGCAGTATTGGTGGAAGAAGGCGACGAGGCAGACTTATCTGATGCTGCATCCGTGGCTGATGGTGATTTGTTAGGTACTGAAGTATTGGCCGCGTTTACATTTGCTGCTGATTTAGGCTCGCGCCGTATTGGTTACGTTGGAAATAAGCGCTATACTCGCTTAACTGTAACTCCTTCGGGCAATTCTGGATCAGCTCCAATAGCAATTATACCCTTGCTAGGCAATCCAGCAAACGCGCCGACTGATAACCCTTAATATATAAAGGTTTAGCGGGGCTAATAACCCCGCTTTTTATAAATATGAATAACTATTTAATATTAAAATCCTTTAAAGGTTCACAAACTGGCGCGACTACTGAACAATTTCAAGAAGGTACGGAGCGAATGCTAAGTGATGATCTAGCCGATGCGTCAAAAGGATTTATACTTCCTGTTGTTGTGGATATGCAATCAATAGTAGAAGTTAAAGAAGAAAAGCCTGATACTAAGAAAGGCACGATCACATTAAACAAAAAGAAACCTAAAAAGGCTTAATTGTAATGAATTTGACGCGCACTATTGATTCAGCATCAGAACCGGTCTCATTAAGTGAGGCTAGAAGTCAGTTAAGAATATTAAACACTGATAATGATGAATCATTGCGTTTGTTTATTGCAAGTATAAGGCAGCAAACAGAGACATTTTTAGCTAAAACATTAATAACTTCAACATGGGAATTAAAACTAGACAAGTTTGAAGAAGAAATGCTACTTCCTATGAGTCCAATTCAAAGTATTTCGTCTATTATTTATGATGATGATGACGGAATCAGCCAAACTTTAAGCGCTACATTGTACCAATTTGATAAAAAAGGCCGGTTAAAGCCTGCTTATGATGAAGACTGGCCTGATACTAGGGATCAATATGACGCGGTAACCATCACTTACGTTACCGGTGAATCTGATGCAGGACAGGTAAAAGATGATATTAAGCTTGCTATGCTGATATGGATTGCTACGTGTGATGGTAATAGAGAAGATGTAGTAACAGGAACAATAGTTTCAAGTATGCCTATAACTGCAAAAAATTTATTATCACCTTATAAAAACTGGCAAATGTCGTGAAAGCCGGAGAACTCGACACGATTATAATAATTGAGCAGAAGACCGCGACACTTGATGCGGTCGGTGATGAAGTTATAGTCTGGTCAGAATACAAAAAAGCATGGGCCAAAATACTAACGCAGTCAGGTAAAGAATTTATAAACGCTAAAGAAGTTAATTCTAGCGTAGAAATGGTTGTTAAGATTAGATTTATGACAGGAATAATACCAGGAATGCGAGTCAATAACGGCGGTAGTTACTATAATATTTTATCGGCATTTGATCCAAACAATATGCGCGTAGATACAATGGTTTATTGTAATGTCCAACTTTAAAATAGAAGGCGCTAAGGAATTGAATAAGGCTTTGGGAAGTTTTACCAAAGATATAGAGCAGAAGATAGCCAAGCAAGCTGTAAGGGCAGGCGCTAATGTAATAGCTAAAGAAGCTCGGTTACTTGCACCTATGGGCTTAACTGGCACCTTAAAGAGGTCTATTAAGGTCGTAGCAAGGTCTAAGCGAACAGGTGATGCAGTTGCTTCAGTAGTCACTAGAAGCGGTAAAAAGTACACCCTTCGTAATATGAATGCATGGTATGCTGGAATGGTTGAATTTGGCACAAGTAAGAACCCTGCTAGGCCGTTTTTAAGGCCGGCGTTAGACAGTAAAGGGCCGGAAGCTATCAAAGCTATTAGCAATAAGATAGTTGCAAGAATTAAAAAAATGGCTGTATTAAAAAAATGAGTTTAGAAGCTGGCATTGTTGAAAGACTAAAGGCAGTATCGGCTGTTACTTCGTTAGTGTCTACGCGAATATATGCAAACATATTACCCGATAACACAACTCATCCAGCTATAGTTTATCAGTTAATATCGACACTACCTTTTTCATCTTTGAATGATGACACTGGAAAGCTAAGGTCAAGAATACAATTTACTATAATTAGCAGCACAACAGCGCAGCGTATACAATTATCAGACGCAATAAAGACAGCGCTACAAAGATATAAGGGTTCTGTGTCAGATATTACTATATTAGATTCACGATTAGAGAATATATCAGATCAAGCGTATAATCTAGAAGCAAACCAAACCGCTAGAATTGCGGATTTTTTAATCATATACGAGTAAAAATACTATGTTAATGTATCACCCTAAATCCAAACAGCCTGTTGATGTTCACCCATCACAAGTTGAGACGATGATAAACCGAGGCTGGTCAGAGATACAGCCACCTAAAACACAACCTAAAACACAGGAAAAAGTATAATGGCTAATCATACAGGCGTAGACGGACTGGTTACAGTCGGCGGGTCTACTGTAGCAGAATTAATGGGCTTTTCAATTGATGAGAGTGCAACAGCTATTCCCGATAATACAATTGGATCAGCGGCAGCAACTAACAAGATTGGGCGGACTTCATGGGGCGGATCAATTGAATGTAACTGGGACGAGACCGATTCATCAGGTCAAGGCGCTATGAGTATAGGCTCATCAGTAACAATAATCTTTCTGCCTGAAGGAAACACCACCGGCGATACCAGCCTGTCAGGTACGGCGCTTATTACCGGTCTTTCTGTTGCTGTTGCTGATGAGTCAATTATCAGTCAATCGTTTACTATTACAGGTACGGGCGCATTGACTTATGGGGCTGTTTCATAATGTCGGATATATCTGACAAGTTGAAAGCAAAGTTTCAGGATCGATTGAACGGTGAACTTGAAAGCTGTGAAATACCGGCGCTTGATGGTTTAAAAATATACTGGAAACCTTTAACCGGTGCACAGCAAAAAAACATTCAAAAGCAGGCTGAAAAGTCAACGGCTGAAGGTATTTGTATGCACGTTAAAACCCGCGCACTCGATGATAAAGGTGAGGCAGTTTTTAAAGACAGCGCCGTACTTTCAATAATGAATGACTTTGATTTTGCAATGATAACCGATATTTTCTTTAAGATGACCGGTACTGACTTGTCAGCGGAAGAAATAGAAAAAAACTAAAACAGGACGCTAACTTAAAAGCCATTTTTGATGTAGGAAGGTGGTTATCAATGTCAGTGTCCGAGGTTTTAGAATTATCAGTTGATGAAATAAAAGGTTGGGTTGCACATATGAGAATTGAAAATGGCAAATAATGTGATCGGTTCGATGATTGTTAACTTAGGCTTGGAAACAGGCCGGTTAAAATCTGACACTGACAGAGCATCACGGCATTTTAATTCTTTTGAAAAGAAAGCTGGGCGCGCTCTTAAAAAAGTTGGTAGTCGTGTTGCTAACTTAACAAAGACCATGGGTATTATGTCCGGTGTGGCCGCTACTATGGCTATAGTGGGGCTAGGTAAAGTAACAACATCTGCAATAGATGCTTCTGACGAAATAGGCAAAATGGCCGATCAAATCGGTGCTAGTACGGAAGCTTTAAGCGAATACCAACATGTAGCGGCGTTGTCTGGAGTAGAGTTTAATACGCTGACCAAAAGCTTTAGATTCATGCAGAATCAAGTCTCTGATGCTACGAAAGGTATCGGTGATGGTCAGAAAGCACTTGAAGAACTGGGTTTATCAGCGGAAAGATTAAATCAATTAAAGCCCGAAGACCAATTTGAAGCAATCGCGAAGGCTTTTGATGGTGTTACAGTTGCATCAGATAGAACTCGGCTTGCTATGGATTTGTTTGGCGGTCGCGGTGTGTCCCTGTTACAGACCTTGAAAGGCGGTTCCAAGGGCTTGCAAGAAATGCGAGCAGAGGCAAGGCTTTTGGGTTTGAGCCTCTCAAGGGCTGATGTAGACGGTGCAGCAAGGGCTAACGATTCCATGCTGAAGCTAACCACTACGGTTAGCGCTTTAGGAATTACAGTAGGTAAGGAATTACAAGGGCCAATCGGTGACATAGCCGACACTTTAACAGCGGCGGCTTTAGCTTCAGGCGGTTTTAAAACTGAAATTAGATCAGGCGTTAAGGCTGGCTTAGGTGCTTTGTCTACGTTTGCAGAAAGCACCGAAAAAGTAGTTAATTATTTTGATGATCGGCCTTATCTAGCTAGCGCTGGTATATTAGGTTACATGATATACGGCAAGGCCGGTGTTGCTGCAGTTGCGGGCTTTACCCTAGCTGCAGACAAGGTTAGAGGCATCGTTGATGATATGGCGGGCCGGTTTTTAAGCACTGCAGACAATTCAAGTATTGAAAAAGCACGAAAAGAACTTATAGCTTTAGAAGAAAAATACACAGCGGCGGTTATGTTTGGTTTTGATGGCAGAGCCATAGCCGCGCAAAAAGAAATTGATTTGCAAAAAATTAGTATAGCGCAAATGGAATTAATGACAGGTGTGTCAGGTGGTACGGCTGGGAATATAGAAGAATCGGCTGGCTGGGCGGGCGCATTAGGTGACGCATTAAGAAGAGCGCAACAATCAATGGACGTGATAAGTGAAGTCAGTGAATCGAGTACAATAACAACGCCAACGCTGACTATTTTAGAAGGTGGCATGAACGCTGCAGGAAACACAGTACCTTTTCGTGAAATGCCAAGTGATCTAGCAAAACTAACTATTGAAACCGACAAAACTACAAAAAGTTTAAAAGGTCTAGGAACACAGCAAGAAAGAAACATTCGTTTATTTGCTGATATGAAACTACAGTCGCAGCAATGGGCGGCAAGCTTTTCAGATTCATTAGTTGAAGGTGGGTTTAATTTTCAAAATTTTGCTATCGGAATATCAAAACAGTTACAGAAAATAGCATTAGAAAAAGCATTTGCTCCAGTGTTTGGATCGTTTGCCACAGGACTGACTAATTTATTTAGTGGCAGTGGTAATTTAAGCGCTGCAGGCAATACAGTGCCGTTTGGTACATTATCAGAAGAGCTTGCGGGCGGGACTAATTTTGCAAAAGGCGGATCCACTTTGGTTGGTGAGAAAGGTCCGGAAATAGTTAACATGCCGCGCGGATCTCAAGTAATTCCTAACCACAAGATAGGCTCTGGAAGCGGCAATGTTAGCGTTGTTGTCAATGTTGACGCTTCAGGCTCAAGCGCTAGCGGTGATCAAGACGGGCAAAGATTAGGAAATATGATTGGTATAGCGGTTCGATCTGTATTGATAGACGAAAGCAGGCCAGGAGGCATGTTAGCATGACCACATTTTCAGTAGAACCTACTTACGGCGCGCAAGTTAAGAAAGCGCCAAAGGTTAGGCTGTCGGTTTTTGGCGATGGCTACCAACAAAGAGTCGGTGATGGGATCAACAGAACGGCGCGGGTATGGACGCTCAATTTTGTAGGTGATAAGTCTGCTATTGATGCTATTGATTTATTTCTAGCTACTGAAGACGGAATAACTTCTTTTACTTGGACGCCACCAACCGGCGCAGTAGGTAAATGGTTATGTAGTGAATGGAATAATGCTATAATTGAATATAACCACTGGACTTTAAACGCTACTTTTTACGAGGTGTTTGGCGAATGATATCAACAGACGTGCAGAAACTATCAGCCGGCAGCGTTATAGATTTATATGAAATTGACGCCACAGCAATTGACGGTGATGTTTTACGGTGGGTTAATGAAACTAATTCTCTCGGTGCTGATGTTGTCTGGCAAGGTAACACATATACAAGATTCCCAATTGAAGCTAATGGCTTTACTAAAAGCGGGCGGGGTACACAGCCTAGACCTACAATAAGGGGTTCTAACGCGGCAGGCGTATTGGGCGCTTTAGTCCGTGACAATGAAGATCTAGTTGGTGCTAAATTTACTCGCCGTAGAACTTTTGTTAAATATCTGGATGCGGTTAATTTTAGTGGTGGCAATGCCTCAGCAGACCCTAATGTTTATTTTGCTGATGAAATTTGGTATGTTGACAGAAAGTCCTCAGAAAACGGAATATTTATTGAGTTTGAATTAGCCTCGGCAATGGATTTAACTAACGTCAAACTACCTAAACGACAAGTAACACAGAATGTTTGCGCTTGGCAATATAGAAGCACAGAATGCGGATACGCAGGTGGCCCAGTAGCCACTATTGTAGACTTACCAACTAGTGATTTAGCGCAAGACGTTTGTGGGCATCGGGTTTCTTCATGCAAGCTAAGATTTGGAAATAATGCAACGCTGCCCTATGGCGGTTTTGAAGGCTCGTCTAATTAATGACAATTAAAAGCGATATTTTAAACCACGCTAAGGAATGCTACCCGCTGGAATCATGCGGGCTGATTGTTATTGTTAAAGGCCGTAAACGATACAAGCCGTGTCGAAACATAGCGACAGGATTACAGTTTGCCATTCATCCAGAGGACTATGCTGAAGCCGAAGATTCAGGCGTAATCGATACAATCGTACACAGTCACCCTAACTTATCGCCAAAGCCTAGCCCATCTGATTTAATTGGGTGCGAGCAATCAGGTTTAAAATGGTTAATAGTTTCATATCCTACCGGTAATATTTACGAGTTTGAACCTAGTGGTTATATAATGCCTCTGTACGGGAGGTCATTTCAACATGGAACGGTTGATTGCTTTACTTTTATCCGTGATTACTATAAGCAAGAGCTTAATATAGACATGCCAGATTATGATAGGGCTGATGAATGGTGGCTAAAGGGCGAAAACCATTACATTGATCGAGCTAAAGACGCGGGTTTTTATCATGTTGACGACTTGCAAATAAACGATGTTATATTTATGACAGTTGGGAGTAAAGTTCCAAATCATGGCGCGGTTTATGTCGGTGATAATAAAATTGCACATCATCAAGTCGGTAGATTATCGTCACTTGATATCTATGGCGGCTGGTACTCTAAAATTACAGCGGGAATATTGAGGCATACATCATTAAAACAATAATGCTCTACGGCAAGCTAGGCAGGGACTACGGCAGAGTTCATCGCTATGATGTAGTTTCACCTGCTCAAGCTATTAAAGCTCTCAGCGTAACGATAAAGGGCTTTAAGCAGTCTTTTATTGATGGTGGTTATTATCGAGTATTAATCGGCGGTAAAACTGAGCTTGATATAAACGAAACTATTAATCCTATCTCGAATAAAGAAACCATCCGAATCGTGCCAGTAGTTGCCGGTGCAAGTGGGTTAGGGAAAATAATAGTGGGTGCTGGATTAATCTATTTTTCAGGTGGTTTAGCGGCTGGATTTGGTGCTACCGCAGCAACAGCCGGTTTTGCAGGAATTACAGCCCCGACCTTTTCATCGGTTGGTGTATCGTTAATTATTGGCGGAGTTTCACAACTACTGTTTTCTCCTCAACTACAAACAGGATCAAGCGAACGCGCAGAAAATAGGCCTTCGTTTATTTTTAACGGCGCAGTTAACACAACTAGGCAGGGAAATCCTGTACCTATCTGTTATGGGCGGATGATCGTAGGGTCTCAAGTTATATCAGCAGGGTTAACGGTAACGCAGCTATGACAATAAGAGGCTCAGGCGGTGGCGGTAAAGGCAGCAGTGGAAATACTCGTGTAGCAACAGAAGCGCCAGATAATTTACAGTCTAAGCAGTTTGCAAAATTTGTTGATTTAGTTTCTGAAGGTGAAATAAACGGTTTAGTTGATGGCTTAAAATCGGTGTATTTTGACAATACCCCCCTTCAAAATGCTGATGGGTCATTTAATGTTAATGGTGTTACGTTTGAGACTAGAGAAGGAATACAAGGTCAAACATATATTACTGGCTTTGCTGGTGTAGAATCAGAAATAGCGGTATCGGTTGAAGTCACCAATGCAACTAGTATTGTAAGATCAATAACTGACACTGATATAGATTCAGTTAGAGTTACTTTGTCAGTGCCAAGATTAACAAGTCAAAACACAACAAACGGTGATGTTAGCGGAACAACCGTCCAGATTGAAATAGAATTGCAGATTGACGGCGGCGGTTATGTTCTATCGGTTGCTGATGACATTACCGGTAAAACTTCAAGCCGATATCAAAGATCATACGTTGTACCCTTAACATCAACAGGCCCGTGGGATATTCGCGTAAAACGAATTACGGCTGATAGTGATAGTCAAGCGCTGCAAAACCAAACTTTTTGGGATAGCTACACAGAAGTTATTGACGAAAAATTCGGCTATCCGAATAGCGCTTTAATGGCATTGTCATTAGATAGTGAGTTATATAATAACGTCCCAACGCGAGGTTATGAAATTGAAGGAATGATTTTACAAATACCTTCAAATTATAACGCCGCAACAAGAGTATATTCTGGCGTTTGGGATGGCACGTTTGCAACAGCTTATTCAAATAATCCAGCGTGGGTATTTTATGATTTAGTTGTAAACTCGCGCTATGGTTTGGGTGATTATGTTTCAGCAGACCAAATAGATAAATTTACATTATATGAAATAGCGCAATACTGTGACGAGCTAGTAAATGACGGGCAGGGAGGAACGGAGCCTAGATATACGGTTAATGTTTATCTACAGACTAGAGAAGAAGCGATTAAAATGCTTCAAGCACTGGCTTCGGCTTTTGGCGCAATGTCTTTTTGGGCCGCTGGCTCTGTTACATTAACGCAAGACGCACCCAAAGACCCATCAGCTCTATTCACACCCAGTAATGTTATTGACGGTGCGTTTAGTTACGCTGGCTCAAGCTCAAGAACGCGATCAACTGTTATAGCGGTTACTTGGAATGACCCTGATGACCTATACCGCCAATCAGTTGAATACATCGAAGACGCTGTCGGAATAGATCGGTTCGGGTTCATTAAAAAGGAAGTTGTAGCATTTGGCTGTACATCCAGAGGTCAGGCCCACAGATTCGGTAAAGCAATATTATTTACTGAAAGGATGGAAACTGATACGGTAACTTTTAGCACTGGTTTAGATGGGCTATCGATTGCTCCAGGTGAGATAATCCAAACATCAGACCCCGTTAGGTCAGGTGATAGACTTGGCGGTAGGCTTCAAGCCGCGACAACAACAGACTTTACTATTGATAATTCCGTAACTATTGACGGCGCTTTAGTTTATACACTGTGGGCAATCATGCCGGATGGATCAGTTGAAAGCTCTACTATAACCACGGGCGCAGGAGCTACAACAACACTAACGGTGTCACCGGCATTCAGCAATACCCCTGAAGATCAATCTATATTTGTATTAGCTTCAACTAGTGTTAACCCTGAAAAATGGCGCGTGATTTCAATTAGCGAAGATGGTGTAAACGCCACGATTACAGCATTAGAGTATCGACCAGATAAATACGCAGCAATAGAAAGCAATATTAAGCTAGACCCTATACCAGTTTCTAATCTTCGGTCAATACCTAATAAACCATCGGGCATTGAAATAAACGAAGAACTTTATCTAATTACCGGTAGTGTGGTTGGCGTGAGAATGACAGTAAGTTGGGTGGGAGATACCGGCGCAAGGTATGAGCTAGAAACAAGACCTGAGAACGGGAACTGGATAAAGTTAAATTCACCAACCCCATCGATAGATGTTGAACCCGTTGTTGCCGGTAATCAGCAAATTAGAATAACAGCCATTAGTAGTATTGGTTTAAGGTCTGAAACGGCGACAGCTACGAAGATTATATATGGACTTACAATACCACCTGACGACGTTTCTAATTTCAGCTTGCTTGCTGTGACAGGAAGCGCTTTTTTAACATGGGATAAATCGACTGACTTAGATGTAATTGTTGGCGGCACGTTAAAAATCAAGCACAGTACAGATATTTCAACTCCAAATTGGTCTAACTCAATTGATATAAGTGGAATAATATCAGGCAATAATACAACAGCAACACTTCCACTAATAGAAGGCACTTATCTTGCTAAATGGATAGACAGCTCTGGTAATCAAAGTGTCAACGCGGTATCTATAATTACCAACGCGCCTAGTATAATAGGAATGAACTTTATAGAGTCACTAGCAGAAACGGGATTTACTGGCACACGTACAGATACCGCCGTATCAGATGGCGGATTAATTTTAGACTCTGCTAACACCATAACCGAGCAGTTAGGATTGATAAGCACATGGCCTAAATTATCAGCCCTTGGCGGTATAGCTTCAAGTGGTACTTATGTATTTGCCTCAGCCGTTGATTTAGGATCAATTCAAACATCAAGGATCACCGCTGCAATGTCAATAGCTGGGTTTGATGCTGATGATTTAATTAGTTCAAGACCCCTAGTAAGCACGTGGTCAAACATTGTTGGTGACTTAATAGATGACGCTGACGCAACTATATCTATTAGACAGTCAGATGATAATAGCACGTTTGGCGATTGGGAAACCTTGTTAATCGGAGATTATAAGGCTAGGGCGTTCCAATTTAAAATTGATCTCTCTAGCAATTATCCTACGCACAATATAAAAGTTAATTCTCTTTTAGTTTCTGTAGATATGCCAGATAGAATATCTAGCGGTGAAGACATAGCTAGCGGTGCAGCGTCAAAAACTATATCATATCCATTTAATTATCAAGTAGTCCCAGCAATCGGAATCACAGCCCAAGACATGGCAACGGGTGATTATTACGAAATATCAAGCAAAGCAGTAGGCGGATTTGATATTATATTTAAAAATTCGGGAGGCGCTGCAATAAGCAGAACTTTCGACCACATTTCCAGAGGTTACTAAATGGCACAAGAAGATTATGTAATTACTGATCAAACGGGCGTCTCCTTCCTGTCTGATCTTAACGACACACTAGCGGCAATAGTATCAAACAATAGCGGAGCAACCGAGCCGGCAACAATGTACGCCTATATGTTTTGGGCAGATACTACAGGGGGCGTTTTAAAGCAGCGCAACGCAGCCAATAACGCATGGGTTACTATTGGAGCGCTCGCATCACCAAATCTAGGTTTACTATCTAGGTCTGGCGGCACTATGACAGGTGCTATTACAACGGCAGGAATATCATCGGTCACAGCAGGAACAGGCAATTTTGTGGCAGGCGCTGGCGCTGGCGACTCAATCGTTGCAGGTGGTAATAATAACACG
>Ga0208646_1000869_pt1 | contig 16758 bp, 26 predicted proteins | sample AntAceMetag02UK8_FD_184762 | JGI IMG/M metagenome (GOLD analysis project Ga0208646, IMG submission 184762) | Saline lake microbial communities from Ace Lake, Antarctica - Antarctic Ace Lake Metagenome 02UK8 (SPAdes) (version 2) | ecosystem: Environmental > Aquatic > Non-marine Saline and... | reverse complement strand
CCTCCAACGAAGTCAATCCATTATTATAACAATAGAAATCACCACCTACAGTTGATGGTCCTCCCTCCAACGAAGTCAATTTATTCCTAGAACAATTGAAATAACCATCAACACTAGATGGAGCTCCCTCCAACGAAGTCAATTCATTATCAGAACAACTAAAATAACCATCAACAGTAGATGGAGCTCCCTCCAACGAAGTCAATTTATTCCTAGAACAATAGAAACCACCACCAACACTAGATGGACCTCCCTCCAACGAAGTCAATTTATTCCTAGAACAACTAAAATCACCACTAACACTAGATGGACCTCCCTCCAACGAAGTCAATTCATTCCTAGAACAATTGAAATCACCACCAACACTAGATGGAGCTCCCTCCAACGAAGTCAATTCATTATTATAACAATTGAAATTACCATCAACACTAGATGGAGCTCCTTCCAACGAAGTCAATTTATTCCTATAACAATTGAAATTACCACCAACAGATGTTGGAGCTCCCTCCAACGAAGTCAATTTATTATCAGAACAATCGAAATAACCACTAACATTTCTAAATTTAAGCGGTAATTCTATCAATTCCCGATTAGATAAATCAACAACTCCTAAAACATCAATTGATCCATCCGGATTTATCGTGTAGTTTTCTATATCATACTTCTCACAAATAGAATCTATATCCTGTCTGGACTCATTTATGAATTCCCTATACTTATATAACATGTACTATATATTAATAGACCAATGTATAATGTTTAAGTTTAATATTCTCTGGTTTTACTATTTCCATACCGCTGTATTCCCAAACATCCAATAGAGCAATGTAATATACATTATCAACACCCAATATTTCGATGTAATATTTAGCAATTACATCGTGTAAGTTCAAGTCACCCAGTATATGGTCAATCATTTTTCAGTATATCATGTAATTTATACCTTCTTATATCTTCTCTCATAACCACAGCATCTACTCTATAACTACCACCATCTACCATCCAACCACCACATACCACAGGACCAATATATTTAAAAACTATTCGAACCATATCAAAATCATGACTGATTACGTAATAAGTTATGCGAACCGTTGATTCACAAGAGTTTATTCTGAACCCGTGTCGTGATAAATAGTAATTGTCAATCAACTCATGTAATGTACAATTATCTATTTTCATTACAATTTAGAATATTAGATAGAGTGTTATCACGGTGTAACCTCTTATATAATTCATCACAACCATCACCTGGTAGCTCATCATATATTTTATCCACGGTTTTCATTTTCTGATCATCCGTTAGTTTTTCAAAAAGTGCCATAATAAGTTCGGTGCTATCAAATGGTTTTTTTCTATGATAGATAATTTCACTTAAAATATTGGTGTAAGTATCCATAGCTTTATCTGTTATGTCTAATCCCAGGCTTTTACTATATATATTCTTACCATTCACATCTTTTTCATATAATGTTTCTGTTAAGTCTTCAAGATGCTCTATTTTATCTCCTTCTTCATAATTACGATCAGCATCTAACTCCATTATTAAGTAAAAGTTACGACCGTAATATGTTTTTATATAAATCTTCATATTATTGTTTTAATTTTATGTGACCTAATACATTGTTTCACTTTAATAAGCAAATCTGTATTTATAGTATTTTTTTCCAGAACACATCCTCATCATATATGTAAATACTAATCGAATCTTTTCTAGTACAATTAATATTACCTATTTTATATGATCATTCAAAGAAAACACAGAAGTCTTTAGCTTCTGTGATGAATTTGTTAATTATTTTAGTAAAAATATATAAAAAGTTTTAAAAATGCCAAAAGGGAGATTAATAATTTAATATATACTGAAAAGGAAAGTAGTATTAAGTGTTAAAGTCATACAAATATAAGATTAAACCAAATGAAAACCAAATTGTTTTACTAAATAAACATTTTGGTTCCGTTAGATTTGTCTATAATTATTACTTGAATGAACGGAAATCCGAATACGAAACAAATAAACAAACATTAAATTACTATGATAATGCAAATTCTTTAACAAAACTAAAAAGACAGGAAGAATTTAAATGGTTGAAAGAAATAAGTTCACAATCTCTACAATATTCCTTGAAATGTTTAGACGGATCATATAATTCCTTCTTCAAAAAGAGGACAGGATTTCCAAATTTTAAATCCAAACATAATAGAAATTCATTCTGTGTTCCACAATACACCAAAGTAGTTGGTGATGGGAAATTGATAATTCCTAAATTCAAAGAACCAATCCAGATGATACAGGATAGGAAATTTAAAGGTGAAATCAGACAATGTACACTATCCAAGACAACAACAAACGAGTATTTTGTATCCATTTTGGTGGAAACTGACCATAAAAAGTTTGAAAAGACTGGAAAATCTGTTGGAATTGACCTTGGACTCAAAGACTTTGCTATAACTTCTGATGGATTTAAGTACAAAAATAATAGATATACGAAGACATATGCTAAAAAACTCAAAGAAAATCAACAACACCTGAGTAGAAAAGTTAAAGGAAGTAATAATTATAAAGAACAAAAATTAAAGGTAGCTACCATTCATAAGAAGATAACCAATTCTAGAATGGATAACCTACACAAAACATCCACAGAACTAATAAAGAAATATGATACTATTTTTTTAGAAGATCTAAACATTAAAGGAATGGTAAAGAACCATAAATTAGCAAAACATATAAGTGATGCTAGTTGGGGTAAATTCATTACAATGTTGGAATATAAAGCAGAATGGAACGATAAGGAAATCGTTAAGATTGATAGATTCTTCCCTTCTAGTAAATTATGTAATTCCTGTGGATGGGTAAATCAAAATCTAAAATTGGACATGAGAGAATGGACTTGTCCTTCTTGTAAAACTAAATTGGATAGAGATCTGAATGCTAGTAAAAATATCCTTGAGGAAGGAATTAAAATAATATCGGTGGGGACCATCGATTACAGACGTGGAGATGAAATAAGACCAACCTTGGTTGGCACAATCGGTGAAACGTCCAAAAAGAAGGAGCTTGTCTCCGGAAACTTATCGGTCTTTAGCCGATAAGTAGTTCATTTGGACTATCTTGACTAATATAGTATCCATTTTTCAACAATGTTTGTTTATTATAAAGACTAAATTGATCCTTAACCCCACTTTCAATATTTTTATAAAAATAACATTTTAATCCGTAATCTTCACAAGAGACCTCGAATGTTATTAAATATTTAATTTTAACTATCATATAATAATATATTTAGTATTTCTTCTCTACGACCACTGATTGTATATCTTTCTAAGAAACGGTGTGTTATCACATCCATCTTATAGAAATAATCAACCATCACATACACATTTTCTCTTGATGAACTACTTATCGGCTAAAGACCGATAAGTTTCCGGAGACAAGCTCCTTCTTTTTGGACGTTTCATAGTTTATGCCTTTTAATATTGGACTGCCATTAATTTGGTTAGCCAATGAGGTCTTATTTTTGCTCCGCGTCTGTAATCGACTGTCCCAGCCGATGTATGTTTTACCATACTTATTATATATTAATATATGGTTACCCCCTTTATCACTTACATCACACAAGCTAAAGACTTGTGTGTTTTACGTTCCGTCATATAAATTTTTAACTATTTCGGGCCAACTGTAACTTGGTTTCTCATCACCCCAGTCATAGATTGCTTGTTGTATTTCTCCCAATCTAGCAGCCATACCATAATCATTTCGTATAACATAATGAGATTTTAGATTACACACTAATCCATTTAAAAGAATGTGTTCTTTGATTATTTCCTTAGACCGATTCAAACTACGCATTTAATATCACACTTAGTTTATAATTTCTGACCAAAACCTCATAAGATGAAAACACAACATCATTTTGAAATGGTGAAATTTCACGATCAATTTCTATATCTTTACTTAGGTTAATGTATATCATGTATGACATTAATTTATTACCATCACTATTCACATATTCGGTTTCGTAACTCATTGAATATCCGTTCTTTCTCAATTCATTCCAAACTCTAATCATTAGTTTTTTATCAGAATCTAAAATACCAACCGAAACAACTTTTGTACATCTACTCATATCAGAAATTACCTGACCAGTTGAGTAATCAAACTCATATTCGATAAACCCTAATACCATTATATTTTAACTTCTTTCATTATATTTAATATTTTATCATTTCTTCTAATTTTCGTTCGAAAAGCAATAACTTCATCTACTATTTTAAACAGAAGTCGTGATGATTCAATAGTATCGATATAGGCATATATTACTATTATATCTAAATGTGTTTTATGAGGTGGTATAAAGTAACCATTTGGAGACTCCATTTCTAATCCCAAACGTATGTATTCATCAACCAAATCTAATAAATAAATATTTCCCACCTTTAAATCACCATCCAATTCTATTTTAACTATTGTTCTCACTTTACTTCTATGACTTTAGGAAGCCATTGTTTTCTATAACGATAACCAATATCAACCCAACTACTACTATTCTTATCAAATCTTTTATACCCATATGCAGTAAATTTATTACGTGTTTTCTTTATATGTGATATGTCTGGGAGACTGGGCCATGAATTTACAACGATTGCTGACATTATCATATCAGTATATATCGTATCATCCAATAACTTCATAACCTTCTCAACCGGTAATTCACCCATGATAATACCACCAGGACTATATACTATCTGATGGGTGGGTTTCTTAAATATGGCTAGAAATATAATATTTTTCTCAGATACTTTATCACTTATTTGTTTAGTTATGGTCTTGATGTAATATTCGAATGGTTTAACGCCATATAATTCCCATTTATCTACAACGGATTTACCTCTTTCTTTGATGAATTCCAATCTGGATGATAGTACATAACCATCATTCATCCAACTTTTATTATTAGATTGACTATCTTCATTGTAAGCCATCAGACTATCCTTATATAATTTACTTCTCACTTCAAATTCTTCCTCATCTGATGTAACATAAATTTTTCCTTGTTCTAACGGAACCTTATAAAGTGATTGTGAGAAAATGTTAGTTGTAAATATCATAAGTATAAACGTAATTTGTGTTCTCATACGATAAAATTACAATTTTTATCTCAATAATCAAATTAATTAATTACATTTGTAGTATGGATTTAACAATAGAATATAAAGGACAGAAAAGAAGTAAAATGACTATATCCTCATTGGGACCGGTTAGAGTGAAGATTGCTGACAAAGACAAGGAAGTCGAAAACGAGATTATTAATAAAGTAATCGAATACAAAAATAAACTTGGTGTTATTGACTTTACTATCAGAGCATATATCATCGTCAAAGGTGATAAAATTAAATTTACTTTTACGGATAAGAATTCTTGGAAACATCTAAATCATCAGGAGGCATAAAAAGTCATTAGATTAATAAGCCGGAATATAAGTTGATCCAATATACTTGTTCAACATTTGTAATAAAAGCTAAGTAAAAGCTATGTATAATTATTGGATAAATTCGAATACTGGTGATTATATATATTTGGCTGGTGGTAAATATTTTTTAAACCTTATAGCTAGAAAATCTCCTTATATGTCTAAAGAGATAATAGAAATAACAAAAGTACAGGCAGAGTCAGCTAAGGGATTTTTACCAATAAAGACCAAAAAGTTTTTGTCTAGTAAACGGAACCGAGTTGTGGATTACCGACCAACTCTAAAAGGTGGTGTGAAAGGTAAATCTGAGAGATATAACATACCGATACCAACTCAGGCTGAATTAAGAGATGTGATACTCAAAAAAATACTAGGATAATCATCACAACGAAGAACTACCACATACTATGATGTTCTTATAATGAATAATTACTATCCGTATATGGTACACGAAGTACGAATTGAATATGTTACTAATAAGGAATATAGTAGATATGATAGAGGTTGTAAATTAAATGAAATATTACAATAATTTCTATACACAAACGGTCAAAATATTTTAACAACATTACTAGTTAATATTATAAATAATTCCTTAGGGTTACCCCTTTAGGTCGCAGACCGCAGATAGATTACGGTGTTGCATTGGATGTTTGTATAAAAACAAGCAATCATGAAGATAAACAAGGGGCTTACACGTGAGGGATTCAGGAATAGTTTCGGCAGCTCAGATCAGTGTCTACAGTATCTGTCTGATCAAAAATGGATTGGAGGGTATTCGTGCAGAAAGTGTGGGCACGGCAAGCATACCAATGGCAAGAAGAAGTACAATAGACGCTGCACAAAATGCGGATATGATGAATCTGCTACCTCGCATACGGTGTTCCATAAGCTCAAGTTTGGGATTGACAAAGCCTTCGAGATGACCTTTGATATTGTGACAGGTAAGAAAGGAGCCAACAGTATCTGGCTTGCCGAAAAGTATGGCATCAAGCAGACGACCGCATGGTATTTCAGACAAAAGGTACAGTTGAGCATGAAAAGCAGTGAAAGGTTTCCTTTGGAAAAAGAAGTCCACGTTGATGAGTTTGAAATAGGCACACCCAAAAAAGGCGAACCAGGAAGAAGTCCTTCAAAAGGAAAGATCAGGGTGGTAATAGCCTTGGAGTACAGGGAAGGAAAACCAGGGAGGGGCTATGCCAAAATAATAGAAGACTACAGTTCAGAATCGCTCAGACCAATTTTTGATACTCATATCCACAACGATGCGAGCGTTGTGACGGACGGTTGGTCAGGCTATAGTCCTCTGAAAAAAACAATTTCCCAAGTTGGAACAGAGGCTTTCAGACAAGGGTAGGAATTTCACCATGCTACACATTCAAATTAGGAATTTCAAGAACTGGCTCAGGGGAGTGCATTCATATTGCAACAGGGAATATCTGCACAGATACATTGATGAGTATTTTTATAGGTTCAACAGGTTGAATTTCAGGGATTCCATATTTGAAAAGCTACTGAATCGAATGACCTGCCATGAGCCTGTCACCTATGAACAAATCACATGCAGTGCGACCTAAAGGGGTAACCCTATAATTCCTTATATTAGCCGTATGAAGAAACTAATAACATTTTTTGTGGTTATGATAACCATCGGATATTTTGCACAACAAGCACGGCCGGAAATTCCAGACATTGATCCAGTCGAAAACATCACAGAGGATACATCAACCCGATACATTCTCGAACTTCAGTTGAGACAGGAACGATTTAGTTTAAATCCATTATCTCATATGAAAGATGCCATGAACGCCATCGAATTCGAAATCCCTGTTGATAAAGAATTCTATGATTCTGTTGAAAAAAATAAAGATATTGTTAAAGATTTTCGATCGGGTTCATTTATAATGGAAGGAACATGGAGTGACTGGACATTAAAAGTTATCAACAAACGTATAATGACCAAATGAGGTCAATTATTCAGTTTATAAATTATGTCTTCTGGCCAACATTAATAACATTAGGTGTTATTATAACACTATCAATACCTGCTGATATATTTAAGGATGTAGATGTATGGTCTAGGTTTGAAATGTCCGAGGTTGGTGATGAACGAGAGTTCTGTGAGTTTCATGGATATGATCGACTAATAAGACAACCCTCCAACACATGGAGTAACATGATTTATCTCTTCATTGGTGTAATATTCTTTACATACGCCATAAAGGATAAGAAGGATAAGATTGAGAACCGACACAACTTCGTAACAAGATATACCTCCTACTCAATTGTATTGGGTGTTGTGATGGTATTCTTATCATTTGCAAGCTTCATGTTTCACGCCTCAATGATAGAATTCACTAGGAAGTTAGACATAACAGGAGTCGTTGCAAGTGTAATGGTTCTATTCTCATACTCAACACTAAGATTATATGGTTTGATGGATTTCCGTAAGTCTGAACTGTTATTCTTACGAACATATAAGTTACATATACTTGGTGTCGTTGTTGTTTTGATAGTGTTCTTCCTATCAGGATTCCATGGTCGGGAAGTTACTGGTGTGTTGATATCACTAATTGTATTGATTAATCTATACACACAGATACGATATAGACCAATTCAATCCGAAAGGATAAAAATATGGTACTTCATTGGTGGTATAGTCTCCATTATAGTATCCGTATCAGTCTGGGTACTTGATAAGGATGTATTATGTAGTCCAGAGTCAGTTTTTCAATTACACGCTCTGTGGCACATACTAACGGGTGCTTCGATATACTTAGTGTATATGTTTTTCAGAACAGAGAAACTATTTAAACACCATTTGAAATAATATCACCAACCAAGACCGTGTTATATGTCTATCCAAACACAGACCATTAACTAATAGCAACTTAACTAAAGTGGGTCATTGTTATCAACGAGTGTCCAGACAGGATAACGAGCAGGTAGCCTCCTCCACCTTATAATATCACCAACCACACCAGATGTTAATGGTATGTATATAGGTGAATTGAGTTGATATGTATTGAAAATATCTTCAGTTGGGAGATTGGTCAACATACCACTCATACCAACACCCCAATAGTGACCTGGATTATAGACTTTATAGAAACCCTGAGCTTGACCAGGAGGTGTTTTCTCAACAACCACATCAATCAATGGAATTGGGTCTTCTGTTTTAAATGATGCGCTAGATCCAGGTAGACCAACTGGATCTAGCGCATCATTTAAAACAGATGGTCTAGTAGTTGGTAAAGTAATTATAAATTTAGTTGTACCCATACCACTATCAGCTGGACCGGAAAACGTATCCGGGATATCTAACATTCTCGCAACTCCACCAGATAAACTATCTAAAATACCAACTATCGGAAATTGTAACATGTCCAGAATCTTACCTTTGGGAATAACAAGTGGTGTTACCACATTCTCAGACCCATTAAAGGTCATTGGCAAAGATGAGAAATAGTAATTTAGGTTACTATCGTTTGGGTCAATAGTCATATTAACTACTCCCCCAGTTATAATGGCGGATGTGAACACCGATACCGTACTTGAAATATTGTAATTACCACCATTATTACTGGAGTTAGCATCATAATCAGATCTTGGGAACCCATTATTACAATAATGCACAAATTGTATGTTGAAACTAGAAGCATCATTAACAACCGAATAAGTAACCCCACTAGTATTGAAATCAGTATATGACATAGAACCTATAATACTTGATAAATATTTATCATCAGCATGGAAAAACATATTTTTTTTTAAAACTTTCAATCTTGATTTACCAGAATCCTTAGTGCGAATAACATGATTGTGTTCATGCAACGTTTCAAATGTGAATCCGTCATAGTCTTCTTTGTAATCATACTCCCAAACTCCAGCTGACCCACTAGCACCACCTGATAACATAGGAAGCCTAACTGTGTCATAACTACCAGCAAGTGATGATGGCCATTCCAACGGATATTTAACATTTGTATCTGACGCAGTTGCACCATCATCTATAAAATAACTGATGAATTTTGGATCATCCCAACGCATTACAAACTTACCAATATCACTAGCAGTTAAACTAGAATGTGCTGACATCGTGAATGTCCCACGACCAATCCCGCTGGAATTTTCATCTTCTCCACCAGCTCCCACAACTACATAGCGGATTAGAGATGCTTCAAGACCATATTGTGTGTCCTCAGCTATAGACACACTCTCAGCCACAATATCTGGATTCAGAGTTAGTGATAATTCAGTAACCTTATTTACTATTTCACCAATAGTATCAGCCTCATAGAAACTCTGAGTGCTCCAAAACTTTGTAGTGGGTGTGTGTTTATCACTACTGGTAATTATCACCTTTGATTCGGTATTCCAGATTATTGCAAATTCTTTGTTGAAAAATATAGGTTCCATTTATTTATTTATTTTTTTTTAATTTGTAATTATTGTCCAATTCTTGTTCATCAAACTATTTTTTGCTGTTACCCCATCACCTGAGGGGGAAGCACTTAATCCACCATGTAATCTAATTGCCCCATTCATATTACCATTTGCGTCCATATCAACTAGTATTTGGTTCACAACATCCTCTGGAAAAGCATTATTTTGCAGATGTACAAGCGTTAAAGCAGTGTATCCTCTTAATGAGGGAAACTCCACTAACCGTCCGTGATTCCCGCTAATACCACCCAAAGTGGATTTATCAGATTTATCCAACCCTGCTGGTAAAGTTGCCGCCAGGCTATGGTTCCTAGCTAACCATGTTCGTTCAGTTTTAAGAATGTTTGGATTGTTATCCAGGTATTCAAAATTTCCATCCATTTCAGAAACGGTCAATTCCCTACCTAAATTTTCTCTTAATGTTAATGACATACTTGTTATTTATTTATTTTAATTTGTAGTTATTGTCCAATTCTTGATCATCAAACTATTTCTTGCTGTTACCCCATCACCTGAGGGGGAAGCACTTAATCCACCATGTAATTCAATTACCCCATTCATATTACCATTTTCATCCACATCAACTAGTATTTGGTTCACAACATCCTCTGGAAAAGTATTATCATACAGATATACAAACTTTAACACAGGGTATGCTCTTAATGTGGGAAACTTCACCAATTTGCCGTTATCCCCACGAATACCAACCAAAATTGATTTATCAGATTTATCCAACATTACTGGTATATAAACCGAATGGCTACCTTTCATCCATACCCATTCTCGTTTATTATTTAGAATGTTTGGATTGCTACTCAGGTGGTTAAAATTTTCATCCATTTCAGAAAATGTCAATTTCCTACCTAAATTACTTCTTAATATTACTCCCATAATTGTTGTTATTTATTATCTCTATATATTAGATTCATATATTATATTTATGACAAATACTAAAATAATATATGAATTTATTATCTCTATATATTAGATTCATATATTATATTTATGACAAATACTAAAATAATGAAAACTCTTCAATACTTTTACCTTATAAAAATATGATAAAAGAAAGACCGAATAAACCGAAGATACTAATTTTGGGACACGCTAGATCGGGTAAAGATACACTCGGTGAATTATTTAATGAATTTTACGGAATAACTTTCAAATCATCATCAGAAACCGCTAATGAATTATTTATATACGATAAATTGAAAGATGCTCATGGTTATACATCACCTCTTGAATGTTTCAACGATAGATACGACAAACGCACTACTTGGTATGATATGATTTGTGAGTATAACAAAGATGATCGAGCACGATTGGCTAAGGATATATTGGTAGATACCGACTGTTACGTTGGTATGAGAGACTTGGAAGAATTTAGTGAGTGTGTTAATCAAAACCTATTTGATAGAGTTATCTGGGTTGATGCATCGAAAAGACTCACAGACGAGACAGGATCATTCAACATACCGATGAGTCGTGCTGATGATGTAATTGATAACAACGGAACAAAAGATGAGTTTAGGCAGAATGTTATAGAGTTTGGTAAAAAATTTCTAAATTCATTTATTTCGGATGAATATTAAAGTTTAAACAATTTATTCGAATCTGAATACTCGAAAATTCACTGACTGGTTATTTATCTTTATTAGGTGTGTATGGTTTTCCGTGTTTTTGTGTGTTGTAGTTATACCTACCCACATCATTAGATTCTTTAAATCGATTAGCAAGACCGGTGTTTATCTCATCGTCAAAAATCTGACAAGCAGACATTAACTCGTAAAGTGCATCGTCTAATTTGTTGCGTACTTGACCTTTCTCCATGGACTATATATTAGGTTTTAATACCAGTTTTTTCACTTTCAACTATCTACCTTTGCCTTACACTCTGGTTTTTCCTAAAAATTTTTGATGCCACACCATTTTTTTTAGTAAAAACCGTGTCTATAAGGCTTCTATGTGGTTTGATACATACCATAGGTTGTTGAGTGAATTACGTAATGAGAAGTTATCAGAAATATTAAGAGGGTTGTAAACTAGTGGTGTTATTACATCACCGTTTTTTAAACTTCTTCTAATATTTTTTTTAATTTAACATTTCTTTTATTTTTAATATCTTTACAGTACCAATTATCAATCCAGGGTGCATATCTATTAATATTCACACCTTCTGTGTTAAATTTTATAATGTAAAATTCACTCTGACTATTTAATCCGGATATAACTCCGGTTATAACTCCGAAATCTAGTGTGTTTCCCTCTTCCGGAGAAGTATATCCATTTGATATACAATTCACATCGACTTTTATTACATCACCTATTATGAACTTCATATAATAATTCCTTGATTTTAATATTTCTATATGATGTTCTTGTTAGGTACTATCATTTTAGTAGTTCTTTCAATACTTTCCCTCATTTAATAGAGTATGTTGGGGAATATTTACTTTCTGGTAGTGTTTCTATTATGATGGCTTTAAACTTACCTTCTCACTTGCTTATGATATTATCACCTGTTTTAAATTTCATGTTTGAGTATTTCTTTTATCCTCTCACACCTATAATGTTTAATATCTAGTTTGTAGTTTTCATCAATAATATCAAATCTAATTTCTTTATCACGATAAGTCTTCCATATTATAATATAGTATCCGAATTCTCCGAAACTCCTTATTTCACATTTAGCCTAAGTAACCTTGTGTACCAATTTATCCCCTATTTTATATTTGTTATTCATTTTAATTATACATATAGAGAAGTATCAAAGTAAGAATATTATTTAAGTAACTCACTCAACCTATTATTCCTAATCTCTGATAATAACTTAAAGGTACCAATAAGATACATGGAAGATACACCATCATCGTCTATAACACTAACATGCATATCCAAGATTTCATCACCGAACTCAAACCACTTCTGGCTATGATCAACAACAGTATAAGAATTACCCTGAGTCAATTTATCCATGTACATACATGCTACAACCACATCACCAATTTTGAATTTTCTATCTAACATATAGTAAAGGTACGGAACAGTATAGATATAAACAAATACATAGAGAAGAGAAACTACACGATTAAATTTAAAGTTCGTACATCTCTACCACATTACGTGTTGTGATTCCCTTACGGACTACTATAATTAACACCCGGCTCTTGCTTGTCGATAAACACTCTCATGTTGTGATTCCCTTACGGACTACTATAATTAACACCCCCGTTGTCCGAAGTAGTAAAAGGCGTTCTCGTTGTGATTCCCTTACGGACTACTATAATTAACACCATAGACGAAACCCAAAGGATTCCCTTTATTGTTGTGATTCCCTTACGGACTACTATAATTAACACCGTTGAAGAGTTTCTCTCCTTTCGTTATGGTGTTGTGATTCCCTTACGGACTACTATAATTAACACCTGATGTTGAGTCGTGCTGTATGAAACCTTTGTTGTGATTCCCTTACGGACTACTATAATTAACACCCCTGTTGCAAAACAACATTACCACCGATCAGTTGTGATTCCCTTACGGACTACTATAATTAACACCTCACATATTTGTTGATTTGATTGGTTATTAGTTGTGATTCCCTTACGGACTACTATAATTAACACCTTTCAGAGTTCGTCAAATTGGGTTATAACGTTGTGATTCCCTTACGGACTACTATAATTAACACCATAATTATTAAAGTTTTATTGTTCCCGTATGTTGTGATTCCCTTACGGACTACTATAATTAACACCTTTCATATTGGTGAGGAGAAAACTATCCTCGTTGTGATTCCCTTACGGACTACTATAATTAACACCAAAAGCTTACCAAAAGAATTACATCAGACTGTTGTGATTCCCTTACGGACTACTATAATTAACACCCGGAAATATTAATAACATCTTCTTCCGTCGTTGTGATTCCCTTACGGACTACTATAATTAACACCGTATTCTACACACACAAAAATATAATACACTGTAACACAACGACTTATACAAACAATCAGAATTTGATAAATGTGACAAATCTATAATACTATATGCCAATACATTCACTTTTTCAATCCTATCGATAAAGTTTGTGATTCTCTGTTTTATATACCGTTCCAAAACCAGACCCAGTTGATTGACCAAGACCAATGTTGTATATCAATTCAGCAACCTTTCTACTACAATGAATACTGACCTGACACTGATTAGCACGGTTCATTACATTCTTAATCCTAACACCCTTGACCTTGTGTGAGGGGTTCTTATTTATCCTGACATCAAATCCATCTAAATTTAAATCCGGAACAATCTTAGATAACTTATTCATTAAATGATTCTTAACATCCTCCTGGAAATTATCATCATTCATAGTTAAAAATGTGTATGTCTTCTTATCACTATACTTCTTGATGATGAATGGTGATAAGGTGGCAAAATGATTCCAACCATTATAGAAAAACTCATCGATGAACTCTATACCACACACCTTAATATCTCCATGAAAATTGGTCGTGTACAAACCCAGTAAAATATTATCCAAAAATTCTTTATCCAAAGAAGTAATAGTGATATACGCACCATCCTTTATAGACAACTTATCACTACCACTAATCCATTTACCACCCTGTAAAGATGATATCGAATAATCATTCTTAATATCATGATATTTATTATCCTTACCCAATGACCGATGAATGAATGAATTAACTATATCTTGATTGTTCATAGACAATTCCACATTACTTGGTGATAATTTTACTTTAATTCTCATATTTCTTATCTTTTTAAATTAATACTTCTCATCGGATATACTCGATAGCAATCTGAACCCACTAACATCACCAATCTCATCCTCATACAATACTCCCATGATCTCAACAAAACCACCGTCCAGAATATTTGTAGTACTCTTAACTAATCGATCCACAAACACACTATCATATGGGACCAATATCTCACCATTTAAAAAATGTACAACATCCACACCAGATACTACCTTCTCACCCAATCTCCTAGATATCAAACCATTTGATGCAATATCTCCCTTTATAAAATCTGATATAGGCTTATTCTTATCTTTATTCAAACCATCAATTAATATATTCATACCCGATACATGACTGAACTTTGAATATGAATTGAATAAGCTTTCAAAGGGCTCAGTTAAAACATCATACCCGACAACTTTATTTATATCGATGATAAATTTATCGAATTTATTATCCAAAAACTTCCTCACTTTAAACCATTGTGTATTACTTCTCACAACATTTGAATTATGAAAACCCTTACCCAACTTTGTGAACTCATTAATGAAACTAACTACATCCACACCACTTTTCTTGAATTTTTGTGTGGGAGAATCTATACGTATCAATGAACGACCAGCAATATCAAATATAGATTCATCTGATTCGTAAAATGTTTTACGGAAACTTGGAACCGGACGCTCGCCAACCAAAGTGTGTAACATATTCGAAACCTGATGAATAGTAATTGGCTCTCGGAATGATGTTACCAATTGACCAACCCTACTATCATTCGTGAATATTAACTTACCCTTAGTTGTTGTTGATATGTTAGCAACACGATCTTTACTCCTAACATTCTTAGGAAATAATTTAGCATTACTGAACTTTATTTTTATATACTTATCCATACTTCTTACTTTTTAACAGTAGATGCCTTAACTTTCTTGGCCGACTTCTCAGCCTCAATACCTAACTTAATAGAATCCTCAATAACCTTACGTTGGTCATTAACCTTAGATTCATCAGCCAATACATAAAACTCCTCAACCTCAAAATCTAAATTATCAATATCTTCCATCGACTTGATATCAATCCACTCATTATTACCCAGTACATCACTAACCAATTGAATCCTTAACCCCGATAACTTAGCATATGAAGTAGATCTACTAATGTTTATATTCAAAACTCTACGAAGAGCCTCTTTAACTAAATACATTACATTCTCACTACTCAACTTAATACCATATTCCGAAACATCAATTGATGATGTCTTTAATGTGTGATAACCCAACTCCGAACTGAAGTTTGGTAGATTACCACTTAAAAACTTTTTCAAAATATCATACTCATCAGGGTTGAATGAATATCGGTCAAATATTGGATCACAACTCAGAAATTCCAAACCAGCAATGTCAATAGAACCCTTACCGGAATATGTGATATCACCAACACACTCAGTATTGCGCAAACTCAAACCTCCCTTAGAATCATCACCACTCCTCTTATCACCACTCTTAGTACCTATCTCCATATATGATACGGAATTGCTATCCTGCATAGCCGGTGTAATCGTTAATGGACTTTTCCTATTAACAGTTTCTTTCTTATCAGCAAACATATATCCCCTGACCAAACCTAACGTACTCCCAATAAATGAATTTAATAGAACACGATGGTGTAAAATAGTTGGGTTTATGGCAATTGCATCTCCACGAAATATAGAATTTCTCAAACAGTCTGATGATATCTTAATACCATAATCCAAAACACCATCATCATTCATAAAGTAATACTTTTTTGAATATTTATTGTTGTCATTACCAGATGTGAATTTATTCTTATTACCCGCCTTACTCTCCCGATTCCAAATATACTTCTGGTCACCGGAATCACAGTTTACAATACCACTACCCTCTAAATTGTACTCAAATTTTAAATGTTTAATTTTCATGTTATTTATTTATTTATTTATTTATTTATTTATTTTCAAAATATCATACTCATCAGGGTTGAATGAATATCGGTCAAATATTGGATCACAACTCAGAAATTCCAAACCAGCAATGTCAATAGAACCCTTACCGGAAT
>Ga0208646_1000854_pt1 | contig 17080 bp, 20 predicted proteins | sample AntAceMetag02UK8_FD_184762 | JGI IMG/M metagenome (GOLD analysis project Ga0208646, IMG submission 184762) | Saline lake microbial communities from Ace Lake, Antarctica - Antarctic Ace Lake Metagenome 02UK8 (SPAdes) (version 2) | ecosystem: Environmental > Aquatic > Non-marine Saline and... | reverse complement strand
TTAAATCAGCTATACCTCCAAAAATATGTGATGACATTATAAAACATGGATTATCACAAGCAGAAACTATGGCACGAACAGGTGGCTATGGTGATAAAGAATTAACTAAAGACCAAATTAAAAATATTCAAAGAAAAAGAAAGTCAGATTTAGTGTGGATGAATGATACTTGGATATATAAAGAAATTCATCCCTACGTTCATGAAGCTAACAGAAGAGCGGGTTGGAATTTTGACTGGGATAGAAGTGAGTCTTGTCAATTTACAAAATATAAATTAAATCAATATTATGATTGGCATTGTGACAGTTGGGATAAAGTTTATAAAAGAAAAGAAGGCGATCCAGATAATGGTAAGATTAGAAAGTTGTCTATGACCTGTCAATTAACCGATGGCTCAGAATACTCAGGTGGTGAACTAGAATTTGATTTTAGAAACTATGAACCCCATGCAAGAGATGAAGCTAAACACTTAAGAAAAGCAACTGAGATATTACCTAAAGGAAGTATTATTATTTTTCCTAGTTTTCTTTGGCATAGAGTTAAACCAATAACGAAAGGAACGAGATATTCACTTGTCGTATGGCATTTAGGATATCCATTTAAATAATGCAAATAAGTAATTATTTTTCAACACCAATTTGGTCAGAACAAAAACCAGAGTTTGTTAAATCATTAAATAAAGCTAGTGATAAATATATTAAGGCAGTAAAAAAAATGCCTGACTCTAAAGAATATCTAAAACAATTTGGTGATTTTGGCAGGTCCTGGCATTCAACCCCATTAACAAAGGATAATGATTTTCTAGATTTAAGAAATTATATAGGTCAAAAGTCTTGGGAATTTTTGGATTATCATGGTTATAATATGAAACAATATGCAACTATATTTTCTGAAATGTGGGTACAAGAATTTTCTAAAAAGGGTGGAGGACATCATTCAGCTCACATTCATTGGAACCAGCATGTTTCGGGATTCTATTTTTTAAAGTGCGGTGAAAAAACTTCTTATCCTATTTTCCATGAACCAAGAACCGGGGCAAGAGCTACTAAATTAAAAATGAAAAATCAAAAAGGCATATGGCCCGGAACAGAGCTAGTTCATTTTAGACCTCAACCAGGAACATTACTTATTTTCCCAGGATATCTGGAACATGAATACGCAGTAGACTTTGGTATTAAGCCATTTAGATTTATACATTGGAATATACAAGCAGTGCCAAAAGAAATGGCTAAAGATGTTTAAAGAAAAAATTATAGATAATTGTATTTCTAAAGAAAAACAAAATTTATTAATTCATCAAATAATAGATAATGAATTTTTTCCTTGGTATTTTAATAAAGATATAACATTTAAAGGTGGTAAACAAAAAAGACCATCATTGGGTCATATTTTTATTAAAGATAAAAAAGAAAACAGCACAATAGCTCAATTTATTTCTTCGATGTTTTTTAAAGTTTTAAAAAAAAATATTATAAAAGGAAGAATTATATTTCAATTGCCTCTTAACACAAACACAGTTTCTTATGATACACCTCACACAGATATGGATAAACCTCATATTGTATATTTATATTATGTAATTGACTCAGATGGAGAAACAATTCTTTTTAAAAAGAAAAAAATATATAAAAAAATAAAACCAAAACAAGGAAGACTTTTAATATTTGATGGAAGTATAATTCACACAGCTTATCAACCTAAAAAAAATATAAGATGTGTAATTAATTTTGATGTGGAAAAATAATGAGTTTTGAAAAAAATAAATATACAGTTATTAAACAAGCTATCTCAAAAGACCTAGCTACTTTTGTTGCTAATTACTTTTCAATAAAAAAACAGGTTTATGATACCTGTCAACAAACAAGATTTATTTCTCCCTATGAAGTTTTATTAGGTGAGTATGAGGGCGCCAGCGGTCAGATCCCCCATACCTATTCTCATTATTCAGATATTGCTATGGAAACTTTAATGTTGAAGTGTCAAGCCATGATGGAAAAGACTACAGGATTAAAATTGACTCCTGCTTATACCTTTGCCAGAATTTATAAACATGGAGATATTCTTAAAAGACACAAGGATAGATTTAGTTGTGAGATATCGACGACAATGAACCTTGGAGGAGACCCATGGGCAATCTATCTTGAGCCTTCTGGTAAAGAAGGACTAAAAGGAATTAAAGTAGATTTAAAGCCAGGAGATATGCTGGTCTACAGTGGCTGTGAACTAGAGCATTGGAGGAATAAATTTAAAGGTAAAGAACATATTCAAGCATTTTTGCATTATAATAATTGCGAGACACCAGGAGCTAAAGATAACATGTTTGACAGGCGACCTCATTTAGGACTTCCCTCTTGGTTTAAACGATGATATAGCTTTATGATGGAGGTAGTAATCCACCATACCTACTACCTCCTTTATAAGGATTTCTATGCTACAAAAAATAGGTTTTATACCAGGGTTCAATAAACAAGTTACTTCTACCGGCGCTGAAAATAGATGGACGGGCGGGGAGAACGTACGTTTTAGATACGGTACACCAGAGAAGATAGGTGGCTGGTCACAATTAGGTTCTACTAATTTATGTGGTCCAACAAGAGCACTACATCACATGGTTAATAAAACATCAATCAAGTATGCTATTCTAGGAACTAATAGAATTTTATATGCTTACACGGGTGGAGTTTATTATGACATCCATCCAATTAAAACAGATTTTGGAGCACTAACAGATAAACTAGCTTGTACTTCAGGTTCAGCTATTCTTACTATTACTTTATCCTCAACTACCGGTATGACTGCTTAGAGTGGAATATACTACTACCAAAATAGGCTAATCTTTATAGATATAAGCCTATGGTGTATAATCTTTTTATGGCTTTGAATTTAATTAATATAAGACCAGGATTTAACAAACAAATTACAGATACGGCTGCTGAAGGGCAATACGTAGACGGTGATTATGTTAGATTTCGTTATGGCTTTCCTGAAAAAGTAGGGGGATGGTCTATGATTACAACGGACACTTTAGCCGGTGTCGTAAGAGCACAGCACCAATGGTCTGATTTAGATGGTAATAGATACATAGCACTTGGAACTCAAAGAGGATTATATATTTATTATGGAGCAGCATACTACGATATTACTCCATTAGAGACAGCGCAGACGGGAGGAACGTTTGATACTACAGACACCTCGCCAACGGTCACCGTTAACCTGGTTGGCCACAACATGATTGCAGGAGACTACTTTACTTTTACAGGTGTGACCGCACCAACTGGCGCAGGGTACACTGCAGCGAATTTTACAGACCAAACTTTTGAAGTAATTAGTGCAACGATTAATACATTTACAATAACCATGGCAACTAATGCCGGAGTTACTGTTGCAGCGTCAGGGGCATGTACTATAAACAGATACGTTAAAGTAGGTCCTATTGGACAAACATTTGGTTTTGGATTTGGTACAGGAGCTTACGGAGGAGCGTCTGGACTTACTACGACTTTAAATGGTGCTATTAATAATATTGTTACAACTATTACTTTAACTTCTACCACAGGTTTTCCAACAACAGGAGTTGTTAAAATAGATAATGAACTTATAAGTTTTACAGGAATTTCAACAAATGATTTAACAGGATGTACAAGAGCATACAATGGTACAACAGCCGCTTCTCACGTGGATACTTCTGGGGTAGAATATTTTACTGCATGGGGTGCAGCTTCATTATCGTCTACTGTTAGATTAGATCCAGCTGATTGGAGTTTAGATAATTTTGGACAACAATTAACTGCCACTATATTAAATGGAAAAACGTTTATATGGCAACCTATAAATAATAATAATAATGCTTTATCTATAAGAGCAGTTATTATGACGGGTGCACCTACTAGAACAAGTATTTCAATAGTATCAGATACAGATAGACATTTCCTACATTTAGGAACAGAAGTAACGATTGGAGATACTTCAAGTTTTGATCCAATGTTAATAAGATTTTCAGACCAAGAAGATTATACCGATTACCAACCCACAAGTGTTAATACAGCAGGTACTTTTAGAATAGATGATGGAACACAAATCATAGGTGCAGTAAGAGCAAAAGATTATATTTTAGTTTTAACTGATACCGCTGCTTATACTATGCAATATGTGGGAGCGCCTTATACTTTTAGTATCAGGAAGGTAGGATCTAATTGTGGTCTAATGAGCTCTCATTCAGCTGTCTTCGTAGATGGAGTAGTTTATTGGATGGATGACTCGGGTTCTTTTAATGCATACAATGGAACGGTTGTAAAAAATCCATGTTCAGTAGAAGATTTTGTATTTACTATAGCTAATCCTGGAGACTTAGGTTTTAACTATGATGCTGGAAGAGTAACTTATGCTAGTCATAATTCATTGTTTAATGAAATACATTGGTTTTATCCATCTTCCTCTGCTACTGAAATAGATAGATGTGTTACTTATAATTACGAAGAAAAAATTTGGTACACAAGTTCTTTGGATAGAACATCTTATACTGATGCTCATTTGTATAGTAAACCTTTTGCTTCTTCTTTTAATACTACAGGAGTACCTACTTTTCCTATTATACAAGGAGTGACAAATACTTCTGGATCTGCTACATATTGGGAGCATGAAATAGGAGTGGATCAAGTAGCTAACGGAGTAACTACATCAATTCAATCTTATATTGAAACAGGAGATTTTATGATACATTTAGAAGGTGATGGAGAATTCTTTACTAAAGTAAGAAGATTTATACCTGATTTTCAAAGACTAGATGGAACTGCAACAGTTACTATTTTATTAAAAGACTATCCCTCAGATACAGCGGCTAGTTCTTCCTTAGGACCTTTTTCTGTAACATCAAGTACTCAAAAAATAGACACACGTGCTAGAGGAAGATCGGCTAGTTTAAAAATAGCCAATCTATCTAGTGGAGAGACTTGGAGATATGGAACTTTTAGAGCAGACATACAACCCGATGGTAGAAGATAATGGCTAAAATAACTAATTTTATTCCAGAACCTAGTATGAATTATGATACTAAAAATCAACAACAACTTCTTCAATCATTGGAAACAATGAAGAATCAATTAAACACTTCTTTTCAAGAAGATTTAAAACAAGAAGTAGACCGATTTGCCTGGTTTATGATACAGGATAATTAAAAAATATGGCTAATAAATATATAGGGGTAAACTTTGATCTAGCAACTACGGATGTGACAGATGTTTATACTTGTCCTTCTAATTCTAGAGCCATTGTTAAAAAAACTCATTGTGCTAATCGAGCTGCAACAGGAGTAATTAAAGTTTTTATATATGATAGTTCTGCTGCTACTCAATATTTAATTGCACAAGATTCTATAATTACTAGCACATCAGCCGGAGTTGCGGATGGTACTTTTATTTTAGAAGAAAATGATGTATTAAGACTACAAGCGCCAGCTATAAATCAGATGAGCGGTACTATTGCAATATTAGAAGTATCTAGAGAAGATCAGAATGGCTAAAAAATATAAAGAACACCACGAACGTAATCAACCTAAAAAACGTGGGGCAGGGAAACATAAAAAAAGTCTTTCAAAAGGTGAAAAAAGACAAAGAGGTACTAGAAGATACAAAGGCCAAGGTAAAGGCTAGACAAATAAGTTTAAAAGTATTATATAAGTCATATGGAAATAAAAAAAATACCAGCAAAAGCAGTAGAAATTGTTAAACACAAAAGAACAGGTGTAGTTTACGCAGATAAAGCAGCATTTGATGCAGATGTAGCTGATTCAAATACAGATACTACTTCTGAAGATTTTCAACAGGATTTACAAATCACTGTTGCTTCTTTGCATGTGGACGGTGAAACTCAGTAACAATTAATTTATGCAACCATTAGGTGGAACAGAGCTGCAATATGCTCAGTTATATAAACACGTAAATAATAAGTTGTTAAATAAGTTTCAAATAACTACATCTATTCCAGAAAAAATACCTCTATCTAAAGATAAAATTAATATTCTTTGGGCACAAAATTCTTACGACCAGAGTAATTTAGCTCCATGGTTTGAGGATAAATCTAATCACTCTAAATATGATTGGTATGTATTCAACTCTCACTGGTGTGCGGAAAAGTTTAGAATGGCGTTTAAATTACCCCCTGAAAAATGTGTGGTTATTAAAAATGCTATAAAAAAATTTGCAGACAAACCTATTCATAAAAACGGCGATAAAATAAAGCTAATATATACTTCTACTCCATGGAGAGGATTATCCGTTTTATTAGGAGCTATGCAGTTAATTAAGAATCCTTTAATTGAATTAGATGTTTATTCCTCTACTCAGATATATGGAGATGTTTTTAAAAATGCTAATGATACCTCTTATCAAGAATTATATGAACAAGCTAAAAAATTACCTAATGTAAATTACATAGGGTATGCTTCTAACAAAAAAATAATAAACAAGATGGGTGAATATAAAATATTTGCTTATCCTAATATATGGGAAGAAACTTCTTGTATGTCAGCTATTGAAGCTTTAGGAAGTGGACTTCATGGAATTGTAACTAATTACGGAGCTTTGTTTGAGACATGTTCAGAGTGGCCGACTTACGTTCAGTACGATAGAGATTATAAAAATTTAGCTAGATGCTTTGCTTATGCAATTGAAGGAATTGCATCACAACTTCATTCAGTGGGTATGCAACAATTACTAGATTCTCAAGTATCTTTTTATAAGAAATTTTATAGTTGGGAAAATAGAAAAAACGAATGGACTAACTTTTTACAAGGAGCTTATGATGCAAAATCACGAACCAATTTGGTTTAATGAAGAACAATCACCACAGGACACTAAAAAAGAAGCAGGCTATTCTTTATTTGTAGCAACACCAGTACATAGTGAATGTTCTATTCATTATGCTCAAGCTTTATTAAATTTACAAAAATATTGTTTTAAAAAAAATGTAAAACTATGGTTTCAAATAATGAAATCTTCATTAGTAACTCAAGGAAGAAATATGTGTGTGAGTGCATTTCTTCAACAAAAAGAGGCTACTCATTTATTATTTGTAGATTCAGATATTTCTTTTAACGAATCTGCTCCAGAAAGATTGGTAGCTTGTGATAAAGATGTTATTTCTATTCCATATCCTTTAAAAGACATGAACTGGGATAAAGGAATGCATATGATTAATGAAGGTAAGATTAAAGAAGCTAAAGATTTAAGAAACAAAGGTTTTTATAGATACCCTATGAAGGTAGAAGATAATTCTGCTATTAAAATTAAAAATGGAGTTATTAAAGTAGAACATTCTCCAACAGGTTTTATGTTAATTAAAAGAGAAGTTATTCTTAAGATGATAAAGGCTTATCCAGAAATGAGAATTGATCAAGAGCAAATAATTAATGGTAAAAATGAAAAACTACCTGACTTCTGGAATTTTTTTGACACTCAATTTGACCCTGTTAAACATACTTATACAGGAGAAGACTTTGCTTTTTGCCAAAGATGGAAAGACATCGGGGGAGAATGCCATGCCTGGATTATGGACCACATCACTCATATTGGAGAGCATCAATATACAGGTCGTTTTGCGGATGAGTTGATAAAGACCGACTAAAATGGTAGAATTTTAAAGTTATATAACTTTATAAATTAGAAATAGGAGCTACAAATTGGACCCATTTACAATGGCCTTAATGACTTTTGGTGCACAAAAGATGAGAGGCAAATCTACTAAAAGATCTATAAGAGACGCTATGATAATAGGAAGTCTAGGCCAATTAGGAGGAGCTTCTATGGGAGTTACCCCTTTTGGATCAGCAGGGACTGCAGGAACTATTCAAGGTCTAGGACAAACTTCAGCAGCTCAAGGTTTAAGAAGTTTATTCCCACAATTTGCTTCCCAAGCAGCAGTACCAGCAGGTACTGGAACAATAGCAGCTGGCTCACCTTTTGCGGCAGCTGGAAGTTCTGCTTTATCAGGAGCAGGAGCAGTACCAGCAAAAACTGGAATTATGGAAACTCTTAAAGGATTTTTACCTGAATCTAAAGCAGGTCAAATAGGTTTAGGTGTGGCGGCAACAAGTTTACTAGGAAGCATGGGTGACGATGATCCTAATAAAATGTATTTACCAATTCCTAATCAAGCTTATACTAAATACGCTAACTCAGGAGCGGGTGGAACTCCAACTGGATTTATGACAAGAGATTATGCGACTGGAATAAATTCTCCTTTAGTACAACCTGGAAATTATGTAACGGCGGAAGAAATTTTAGGGGATCAACCTACTCAACAATTTAAAGCAGTTGAAATGAATACTGGTGGGCTTGCAAGTATTGCAAGATTTAATGAAGGTGGACAAGTACTTCCTTCTAAAATGACTCATGATGAAAATGATTTTAATAACTACGACAGAGCCAATGGTTTCGTCTTAGACTCAACAGGTCATGGGAAAGATCACGAAGATACTATGTTAGCACAATTAGCTGATGGAGAGTTTGTATCAAGATCTCATGCAGTTTTAGGTGCCGGTATTATTGCTGGAGCAAATCCTAGTGATAAATCAGACCAAAGAAAAAAAGGTGCTAAGTTTTTTTATGACCAACAAAAACAATTTAAAAGAATCTTTGATTTAATAAATGCAAATAAAACAAAACACTAAAACTATTTCACAACAGGTGCAAATTATACCTGTATTACCTCAAGAAATAGATAAATTTTGGGGATTAGTAGAATTTTTAATTGCGGAAGCTCTTAAATATGGAGGATCTTATGCGGATCTTAAAGATATAAAAGAAGAGTTACAAAAAGATAATATGCAATTGTTTATTATGTTTGGGCAAGATGATGATGGAGAAACTAAAGTGTTTGGATGTTGTACTACTAGAATTTTTGAAAACCCGAACTTTAAAGAATTACAAGGGTGTATTTGTACTGGAAAGAAATATAAAATGTGGGTGGATCAATTAGTGCATACCCTAGAAAAATTTGCTAAAATTAATAAATGTAAAAGATTAAATATGCTTGGAAGACCTGGATGGAAAGAATTTGTAGGAAAACATGGTTGGAAAGTAAAACATTATCAATATCAAAAGGAGATTAATTAAATGAGTATATTTGGCGGCGGTGGCAGTGGAGGAGGAGGTGGTGGATCACAACCGGACACTACTACACAATATATTAGAGAAGCACCAGGAATAGAGGAAAGAAAAATTGGCTTAATGGATACTGCATCAGAGCTTGCAAAAACTCCAATTAATATTCCTACAATTCAAACTCAAGGAATAAGTGGATTAGAGCAACAAGGTGTAACCGCTTCTGGTGTAACAGGTATTGGAGCTAATACTATGAATGCAGGTATTGGGTCAGTATTGGGAGCACAAAATGCGGCAGCTATGGATCCTACTTCAGCGCAATTTCAAAATTATTTAAATCCTTATCAATCTTACATTACAGATGAGATTAATAGACAAGCTCAAATGCAACAAAATCAAATAGGACAAAACGCAGTTATGTCTGGAGCATTTGGTGGAGGAAGAGAAGGTGTTCAACAAGCGGAACTAGGTGGTAGAACATTATCTGCTATAGGACAAGCTCAAGGATCCTCTTTCCAAAATGCATTAAATGCGTTTCAAAATAATCAATCCTTACAAGCTCAAACAAATTTAAATGCAGGTTCTCAATATGCACAAATGGGGCAGGCTCAGCAAGGTATGGCGCAACAAGATATTAATCAATTGATGGCTGCAGGTGGTCTACAAAGACAATTGGGTCAGCAAGCACTTGATGCTACAAGACAAACAGAATTACAAAGATCTTACGAACCTTATCAAAGAGCAGAGTTTGTTAAAAATATGTATGCTGCGGGACCAACAACACAGTCTTCTCTTACACAATCTACTTCTCCTGGAACTAATCCACTTGCTCAAGCGGCAGGTGCTGGACTAGGGGCGTATGCGACTTACTCAGCTTTAAATAGAGCTCCTGCACTTCAAAATGCAGCGACAAATACTGGAAGACCATAACATTATGGATAAAACCTTAATGAGACCTTTATTTAGAAAGAAAGCAATTCAATATAGACAAGTTGAGGGTAAAGCTGTACCTAAATTTTTTGTTGGCGGAATTATGTCAGCAGCAAACATGGCTAGAGCAGCGGCTGCTCCTGCATTTAGATATATAGGATCTAAAATGGCTGGACCTAAAGTTGCAACCGCATTAACAGGATTAGAAGGAGCTGGTATGGGTTATGGTATTAATGAAATGGCTCAAGGAGTAAAAGAAGGAGATACAGGGAAAACTTTAGAAGGTGCTGCTTACGCTATACCTGGAATGGCTTTTTTACCAGGAACCGCTAAAAGATCTGGAATAAAAGCTTTAAGAGAATTTGGAGAATTTGCAGGATCAAGAGCAACTCCGGCTACTACAGCAATGTTAAATAATCCAGGTAAGACAGCTATAGGATCTATAGGCGCAGCATTAGTGGGTCAACAGATGCAAGGTGACGGGACTGCAACTGATATGAGTCAAGTTTCTGAAGGAGTTCTTCCTATTGAAGAAAGATTAATTTATTCTGAAAAACCAGAATACGCTCCAGATCCAAAGAAAAAAGCTACTGAAAATTTAAAAGAATATAGAGAGGGAGTAAAAAATTTTAAACCGAGACCTATTGGAGTTAAAGATCCATCAAATCCACAAGAAATTCAATTAAATGAAGATTTACCTAAGGCAAATAAAATTATGGAAGTTGCAGAAGCACTTGGAATAGATATAAATAATATTGCAGCGGTAGGAGAAGAAACTTTAAAAAAAATAGCAGAACAAACTGATGTACCTTTACCCGATGTTTTTAGATTAACGGGTTATAGAAATAACAACAACGATCCAGAACCTATTGCACCTACTATTCCTGGTCAGATTGATCAAGTTACTAATAACATAGCTGGAATGACAAATAATGAAGTAGATAGAATGGTTAAGAATAGAAAAAATCAATTAAAACAAGCAGAAAATTTATCTCCTTTAAGTAAAGAGTTCAATGCTTTTAGAGATCAAATAAATGAAATGACGGGTGGTACTACAAACTTAAATAATTTAGTAGCTATGAAATTTGCAGGTCAGTTGTTATCAGGAAAAAGTAGAAAAGGCGGTATATCAGGAGCATTAGATATAGCTGGACAAGGGATGGAATCTGCGGGTAACGATTTAATGTCAATAGCTTTAGCTCAAAAAAATCAAGACATGACTTTAGCTCAAGCATTTTTAAAATCTAAAGCAGATGCTGCGGCAGCAGCCGCTAAAGCTCAAGAGGGACCAGGTTTTGTAGGTGGGGATAAAGTTTTTAAAATAGAAGATCAAAACTACCCCGGACAGTTTTACAATGTTAAAGGATTAACAGGTAAAGATGGAAAAATTTATTATAGAGATTCTAATAACAACATCGTACCTGCTGAAGCAGGTCAAGTTGGATATGAGTCAAAAGAAAATAATGATAAAATGAATTTATATGCAGCTAACTTAGAGGAAAATAAAAGAGGAGCGGAAATGATTAACTTTGTTATTAAGGCTCTTCCAGAATCAGGAACTTTTACTGCTGCATTTGGTTTAGCAAAAGAAGATGTAATAGGAACTTTTGAACAAGTAACTGGAGCAAATGGTTTAGCAGGTTCTGAGTTTGATTCTGAAATAAAAACTTTAATGAGAAATAATGATGGCTCTGAAAAAGGTCAAAAAGAAACTGAGTTAATGTTAGAAAATTACGATAAAGATATGGCTAAAGTAGAAAAGAGAGCAAAAGAAATGGCTACAGCAAGTTATAAAGAAAGAGGAGGAGGATTCTTATCAAGACCTTCAGATGCAGAATTAACAGCATTTAGTAAACTAGCTTTGATTGAGCAACGTATGAAATATCTTGTTGCGAATGCAAACAAAGCAGAAGATAGATTGACTCAAAAAGATATTGAAAATGCAGCTCAACGTACAGAAATTATTAAATTTTTTGGTTCAGCTAGAACGGTTAGAAAAAACTATCAAAATCTACAAAAAGAATTTTCAAATAAAGCTCAGGCGTTTGCTATGCAATATAGAAGAGCAGGTGGAACAGAATCTTCTATGCAGTACTTTAAAGAAAACGTACCTGGAGTAGAGCAGTTATATACAGAAAGCCAAGCAGGCTATACTCAAAAAGAAAATCTTAAAAACACAAAAAATAGAAATGATATTTTAACTACCATACCTGGAGTACAATAATGGCTGCTTTAGATAAAGTACAAAAAGCTATTGATGAAAAAAGAATAGATACTCGCTCATTAAATGAAGAGCAAATAGGTGCTTTAGATGATGCATTTAAATCAGGAGAATTAACCGGATACGAGAGTGTAGGTCAATATGAAAAATTAATTGATCTAGGAGCTATGAGTGTAGCTCAAGGGAAAATGAAAAGGTTAAAACCTATGGAATCTTCTACAGGAATTAGTAGAGGAGATATGGTATTAGCGGGAACAGTTGGTTTTGGAATGCTTCCTTACATGGTGGAAAGAGAAGCTCTAATAAGTTCTTATGTTAAAAATGGTTTCAAAGATGTATACGGAGTAGATAATAGATACGTAGCAGGAGCTAGTATTTATGATAAAAGATTATCCCAAATGAGTAAGTTTGCTAAAAAATTAAAAAAAGTCCCTGGACCCTTAGGTATTCCAGTTAGATTATTAGGTAACACAATAGGTGTGTTAGACAACACTGTAGATTTCTTTAAAAAAATAAATAAGTTTGGACCTAGCACAGCGTTAGGAGTTGAAGCTAAAGCATCTTTAGGAGCAATAGGAGGAGCATTTGGAGGAAGTGCTACTTATGATATAGCTAATTTAGGATCTGATTTTGTTGGAGCTACCTCAAAAGATTTAGCGGAATTGACAGATAGTGATGAAAGAAAATTACCTTTCACTGAAAGAATGTTTCTTAATGGACTTAGAGCAAGTAGAGATGAAATGCTATGGACAGGAGGAGCTTTAGGGTTACTAGGATTAGTTAGAAGCGCCGGAAGAGGACTTAAATCTTCATTAGATTTAGATAAAGCTCAAGCAAAAGAAATTGCTGCAGCGGCAGAAAGATCGGGACAAAAAGTAAACATAGTAGATTTAATTCCAGCAGATAATCCTGGATTAAGAGGAGCTTGGCAGAGTTTCACAAAAAAATTCTTTACTACTCTTGGGGTATACCCACTTGTAGGTCAACCTTTAAAAGACTTCAACAGAGCATTTAATGCTGATTTAACTCAGGAACAGTTTATAAAAACTATGGATAATTTAGATCTTCCGCCAATGGTTAATAATAGTATTCTTAACTACGCTGGGGTTAATCAAATAAAAAGTGAATTTAAAAATGTTTGGAAAACTATTGATGATGAATACGGAAGATTTAGAAATCATTATGAACAATTAGGTAATCCTACCTTTATACCTACTACAAATATAAGAAATACCACTAAAACAATACTAGAAAGATTAAAAGCAGAGTACCCAGAACGATTAGATATATGGGATGGCTTAGAAAAAGGAGCTAAAGATCTAACTCCTGCAGATGATCCAATGGTTCAATACATAAAATATTTAAATAGAATATCTGAAACTAGTGAATATACTTCTAAAGGAGGTTATGTAAGATTAAGTGATATGTTAGGTTTATCTAAAATGTTAACTAAAGCATATTCAGGCAGTCAATTTAAAGTAGTAGATAATGAAGTAATTAGATTAAAAAAAGCTTTTGAAAATGATGTTAACTCTTTAGGGGAAGCAGCTAACAGAGATATACTAAAAGATAAAATATTTAAAGATGAGTATCAAATGAAACTTACTCAAGAAGGCCCAGAAGCAGCAGAAGCTTTCTTAGATACAAATATTAATGTAGCAAATTCAGCCTTAAAACAATTACAAGAAGCTAATGCTTATTATTCTATGGTTTTAAGACCTTACGAAAAATCTTCAGTAGCTAGAAAGTTAATGGCAGTAGATAGAAAATTATTTGCTAGCAAAGGTATTGATATGACGGGGATTGAATCTATAGCTCCAGATCAAGTTTTTGATAAAGTAATTAAAGGAACTTTAGCTGGAGATAGTCCTTTAGCAGTTAAACAATTAAAACAAATATTAGGAGTTACAGACTCTTCATACGATATACTAAAAGCAGATGGTTCAATAGATAGAACGGTTAAAATACCTATTAGTAAAGAATCACAAGCAGTATGGGATAGATACATTAAACAATGGTTATGGGATTCAGTTAATAATTCTACAGCTAATCCTATTAGAGATTTAAAAGGATTAAGTGCTCAAGCTATAGCGGCACAAGCAAAGAAAAAAGGTTTAATTAGAAAGAATTTTAATCCTTTGGATGCAGATGTTGAACAAAGAGTTAGAGCTAAAACTAGAACTGATGAAGTAAGTAATGTAACAGAGGTAGATGCAAGAATATTTACTGAAGGTAATGGAGTGGCTAATCTTAATGAAGGATTAATACGTAATCATGATTTTGGATCTTTAGATATTGATAAGTTTGTTAGAAAATTAGGAATAGACAACAAACAGGGAAAGGATAAAATAAGAGAAATATTCGGTGGAGGAGCAAAAGGAGATAGAGCTCTTAAAATGTTTGAAGACATTATTGAGGTTAAAAAAGCTATGGAAGGTGTTCCTTCTACAGATCCTGCTAAATTCATTCAAAGAAGTTTAACTTTAAGAGCAGGTAGTGGCCAAGGTGGTATGACTGCTACAGCAGTAACAGGAGCAGTTTTAGGTATAGGAAATACTTTAAAACTTATGTTAACAGCTAGATTATTTGGTGAAATTATAGGAACTGCAAAAATAGCTGAGAACGTAATGGAAATGAATAAAGCTTATAGATTTTTATTAAATGCAGACGCTAATTCAATCCTCCCTGGAAAAGGAAGAATACCTTTAACTCCTAAACTCTACAATGGAGCTTTATTAACTACGGGAAGAGCAGTTAATAGTTTATTTGAAGCAACAGGGGATGAATTTAGAGTTGATCCTAATAAAATAGATTTTGAGGAAATTAGACAAAAATTAATGTCATTAGATCCTAATGTTCCTTTAGGAAATAGTTATGATTTTGGAAGTATGTCTAAATTTACCAGAGATAGAATTTATCCAGAATATGACGTAGTTAAAATGTTAAGTCCGGATATGAGAAGAGCAGGAGAAGAATATTTACAAGGGGCTTCTATAATGGGAGCTAGTCATTATCAATTTCAAGAGATTATGAACTCAAATCCTTTAATGCAGGCAGCAGAGGCGCCAGTTAATACACCTGCAGTAGAACCAATTACCGCACAATCGCCACAGGCCACTATGCCAACGGCAACAGAACCTGTGGTAAACCAGGGAGAGAAGTATGCTACATTGTTTCCTCAAGATACATTGGGACAAGCTTTAGCTAATAGAGGTAATACACAACAATTTAATGAAGGTGGATTAGTAGAAGACGCCTATCAAATGGCAGAAGAGGTTTTAAATGCCTAAAAAAGAGTCGGCTCTACATAAAATAGAGTCTCATGAAAAATTATGTCGTATTATGCAAAAACAAACTTTTGATCAAATAAAAGAAATGCATGCTAGAATCCTTAGAATAGAAAAGGTTATTATAGTTGGTTTATTTGCAATATTTTTAGCTTTACTTTCCAACAACTTTGGTTCATAACCATTGAATGATATTTACAGAAAACTTAGAAGATAATTCCTTTACCTTAACAGAACTTGAATTAATAAAAAAATTTCCCTATAAAAGATACTCTAGAGCCGAAGATCCAAAAACAGGCAAACGTATGTATTCTGTAGACGGAACTAAGCTACCTTCTGTAACTACTATACTTGGAGCTACAAAAGACAAAGAATCTATTGAAGCTTTAGAACGATGGAAGCAACGTGTTGGAGAGGAGGGGGCTGAAAAAATTAAGAATGATGCCGCTTCTATGGGAACTGAAATGCATTTAGTTATTGAAAAATATTTAGAGGGAGAAGGTTATTTAAATATTTCTGAAAAAGGAAATAGAGCTAGAAAAATGGCTCATACTATTCTTAAAAACATTAGTGGATTAACTGAAGTTTGGGGAAATGAAATTAGTTTAGCTTTTCCAGAAAAATTTGCAGGAGCAACTGATTGTATTGGAGTTATAGATGACAAGGTAACTATCTTTGATTGGAAACAAACTAATAAACCAAAGAGAAGAGAATGGAGCGCTGTTCAAGATTACTTTACTCAATTAGGAGCATATAGTTTAGCTCATGAAAGTATGTATGGAAAAATAGATCAGGTAAAAATATGCATGTGTTCAAGAGATTTTAATTATCAAGAATTTTCTTTAGAGGGACAAGAATTAAAAGATTACCAAGATAAATGGTGGGAAAGATTTGAGACTTATTTAAAAATTACTTCTTAGCTATTTTATCTTTATTAGGACCTTCTTTAATAATATAATCCTGAGTTCCATTAGCGCCTGTTTCAACTTCTTTTTTTAAGTTTCTAAACAAACTCATTTCAGTAATTTTTCTGTATTTCTCTTTAATAAACTGCTCTATTGCTTTTGTATCTCTCATTTAAATATCCTGTAATCCTGTTTCTCTATTTAAATACTTATATTCTATTTTCTGTATGTCAAAATCTTCTTTTATCTTATCACAAATAGATTCAACACTAAACTCTCCACAAGAATAGACGTCAAACTGCATTAAAGCAGGACTTAATTCATCCCAAATATGCATAGCAATGTGTGAAGTTTCTATAATTGCAACAGCTGTTATTCCACGGTTCCCAGGCATGTTACAGTACTTAACATAAGGACCCATAAATATTTTCATATTTATAGATTCAACAAAATCTTGAAACCATTCCTTAAGTTGTTCTTCATCCATAGGAGGTCGAAGGGCTTCAGCCCGGATGATTAGGTGTTTGTGTACAAGTAAATTATTTTCCATAGCGCACTATAGACTACTTCAACCAGTTTTTAAACTCGTCTCCCATAGTCGCTATCGCTAATTTATCTTTTTGATGAAGAGCACTTAA
>Ga0208646_1000849_pt1 | contig 17121 bp, 28 predicted proteins | sample AntAceMetag02UK8_FD_184762 | JGI IMG/M metagenome (GOLD analysis project Ga0208646, IMG submission 184762) | Saline lake microbial communities from Ace Lake, Antarctica - Antarctic Ace Lake Metagenome 02UK8 (SPAdes) (version 2) | ecosystem: Environmental > Aquatic > Non-marine Saline and... | reverse complement strand
CAGTGTTCCGGCTGTTGTGGTACAGGCGGCAGAATCCGAGCCCGCCGAAGCCTGTGCCCAGTTGGTAAGAGCGCCTACTTGAACAGGGCTGGAACGTCTAACTGAATTGCCATGGCCGAGCTGCCCGCGGTTGTTGTTACCCCACGTAAACAGTGTTCCGGCTGTTGTGGTACAGGCGACAAATACACCGCCCGCCGAAACCTGCGCCCAGTTGGTAAGGGCGCCTATTTGAACAGGGCTGGACCTAAAAGCTTGTGTTCCGTCGCCAAGTGAGCCAAGGGTATTAAAGCCCCAAGCAAAGAGCGCGCCGTCTGTTTTGACGCAGACGGTGAAAGATTCCCCCGCCGAAACCTGCGCCCAGTCAGTAAGAGCGCCTACTTGAACAGGGCTGGATTTGCTAATAACGTTGCCTTGGCCGAGTTGGCCAAAGGAATTCTTGCCCCAAGTAAAGAGTGCGCCTGCAGTCGTGACGCAGGCAGTGTGGTCGTCCCCCGAAACCTGCGCCCAGTTGGTAAGGGCGCCCACTTGAACAGGGCTGGAACGAGAAATAACGTTGCCTTGCCCGAGTTGGCCTTGGACGTTGTCGCCCCAAGTAAACAGTGTTCCGTTCGTTGTGACGCAGGCAGTGTGGCGGCCCCGCACGCCCGCCGAAACCTGCGCCCAGTTGATAAGGGAGCCTACTTGAACAGGGCTGGAATAGAGGTCTACGTTGCCTTGGCCGAGTTGGCCAAGGGCATTCTTGCCCCAAGTAAAGAGTGCGCCTGCAGTCGTGACGCAGGCAGTGTGGTCGTCCCCCGCCGAAACCTGCGCCCAGTTGGTAAGGGCGCCCACTTGAACAGGGCTGGAACGAGAAATAACGTTGCCTTGGCCGAGCTCTCCTTGGACGTTGTCGCCCCATGCATACAACTCAAACGCAGGCAACCCCGTCCACCGCCCCGCAGCGACGGCCTGCACCTGCTCTTTTAGGTTCCAGATTCCCGAGAAGTTGGGCATTTATATGACTCCTTGGAGGGCGGTGGTAGAGTTTGCTCCTGCAAAAACTTGATACCAGCTAGTTGAGGCGCCGATCTGTATAGGGCTAGACCTGCTAACGACAGTGCCATCGCCAAGTTGTCCGTAGTTATTCCCACCCCAAAACCACAGCGTACCATCAGTCTTTAGTGCGCCTGTTAGTGAACCGCCCCCAGACACACGAAGCCAAGTTGTTAGTGCGCCAATTTGAACAGGACTGGACTTGCTGACAATTGTGTTATCCCCCAACCTACCGTTGCCATTTGTCCCCCACGCCCATAGCGTCCCATCTGTTTTAACGGCAACCGTATGATTAGAGCCAGCTTCTACCTGACTCCACGTCGTCAAAGCCCCAATCTGAACAGGGCTTGACCTGTTAATCGCGGTGCCGTCACCAAGTTCCCCCGCTAAATTTCTACCCCAAGCCCAAAGGGCGCCGTCAGTTTTCACTGCGACGATGTTGTCAGAACCCGTGGACACTTGCGACCAGTTTGTAAATGCTCCAACTTGAATAGGGCTAGATCTAGAGACAACAGTGCCGTTCCCAAGCTGTCCACTACTGTTACTGCCCCAAGCCCAAAGAGTGCCGTCAGTTTTTAGGGCCGCAGAGTGGACGGAGCCCGCCGCTACTTGACTCCACGTTGTAAGTGCACCTACTTGTATGGGGCTGGATTTAGAGACAACAGTGCTGTCGCCGAGTTGACCGTTTCCATTAAGGCCCCATGCGTACAACTCCCCCGTCGTTTCAAGCGCAATAGTATGCCCGCCTCCAAATTCTACCTGACCCCACGTCGTCAAAGCGCCGATTTGGACAGGACTCGACTTGCTGGCAGTGGTGTTGTCACCAAGCTGTCCACTGCTATTGCTGCCCCAAACCCACAACGTTCCGTCCGTTTTTATGCCAGCGGAAGTGTTCCATGTAGCTACATGCGACCAAGTAGTAAGCGCACCAATCGGCACAGGGCTGGACTTGTTAACAGTGGTGCTGTCTCCAACTTGGCCACTGCTGTTGAAGCCCCAAGCATACAATTCAGCACCAGACAAAATAGCCTGCCCCGGCACAAACTCCGTAAGCCGTCCCGGCCCAAAGCCGTTGACCGCCTGCGCGCGAATCTTGAACGTGCCGCCACCGGGGGAGATACTGATCGGGGAAGAAGACCCGGTAGCGCCCGTCGAAGCGCCCGTGCTCTCGTCAATCGCGGTCACGATGTACGACGTAACCGCCGCGTCCCCAGTGTCGCTGGGCGCGGTAAACGAAACAGAAGCGGAGCCGATGCTCGTGCTCACGCTCAAGTCGGTAGGTGCGTTCGGTGTGCTGAGAGGCGTGAAGCCGCTTAACGTGCCGCCTTGTCCACGAGGCATAGCTTACTCCTCAACCTGAGTTTGTTGCGCAGCCAAAATCTTCTTGCGCTCGCGATACAACCTTGAAGCTTCCCACATCTTTTCCATGTGCCCAGTCCGCTTTTTGGCGTTCTCACTAATCTTCTTGCGCGTTTCTTCGGACCGAACCTTGCCAAGATGCGCTTTCCGCATCTTTTCTTTGGTTTCTTCCGTATGAGGCACTCCCCGCCGATAGCCGGGCTTGCCAAAGTTGGGGTGTTGCTCCCCCGTGCGGCCGTACATCCCGTTGTGCTCTCCCGTCAAACCCTTAGAGCCCCTGCCGCCGGAACAGATGTTATATCCGTGGGGGGTCTGGGTGTTGTACGCAGAGATAAAACGTGACTCGACCAAGTAGCAGTAGTCCTTTGCTCCCACGCAAAGGATTTCAAACACAAAGTTTTCTTCGCCGTGCTTGGCGATTGCGTTTTTCAGCATAGACCGGGTTCTAATGTTCTGCTTAAAGTGACTGCGCTTCCGGAGCTCCGGATCAATCGTCACTCCAACGTACATCTTTCCGTCAACCTTATTGGTAACGGAGTAAACGCAGGCAGCTTTTTCTGGGAGCTGCATAAGCATTTTTAAGATATGTCCTCATAGCTCACTACGACCTTCAGGTCGTTCGCGGAGCCAGCCGTCGCACCAATCGACCGGTCTTCCTCAAGGTAGAGCGAGGTGTTCTTGTCGATCACGATCAGAGAGGCATCCGCAGGGACGCTCACCGTGCTGACGATCTGAGTCGCCGTACCGCCAATGTCGTCCTCGCTGTACAGCGCAATCGTGATGTCAGCAGCGTTTGTGCCGTCCACGTTTGAGACCACCAGCGAGTTGACCTTGAAGACCTTGCCACTCGCCGCAGCGTTGCTCAGCACCGCAGTTGCTGCGGTCGTCGTGAGGTCGACCACGGCGGACTTGCCGAGGATCGTGGTCACGTCAATAATGTTCGGGTTTGCCACCTAGCTTCTCCTTAACCAAAAATCAGGGCCGCCGCGACGGCCTTCCCGAATCCAATGCCAGCGTCACCGAAGCTGATGGTGCCCGATCCGTCTGTCACAAGCGCTTGCCCAACCGTGCCATCAGTGGTCGGCAGTGTAAGCGCAGTGACGAAAGCTTGCAGATTCGTGTCAAACGCCAGCACATCCGTGCCAATAGCCAGACCCAAGTTGGTGCGCGACGTACCTGCGTCAGCAACATCCGAAAGGTTGTTCGCCGCCAGGAGTGCACCCGCAGCGGGAATCGTTGCCGTAATGTCTACAACCGCGGCCCCTGCTCCAGCGCCGTCGCAGTAAATAATGGCCGAGTTGCCGTCCGCTACCGTGACGTTGGCGCCCGAGCCTTGCGAGAAGATCGCGGACTGTCCGGAGTTGTTCTTGACGATGTAGAACTTCTGCGCGTCGTTCGGGGCCACAGTAATCGTGTTTGCGCCTGAAGGCGTACCGCCCAACACAAGCACACGGTACTGGCCGTCCGAAAGACTGCCGTCCGAAGTCGTCAGAGTGTGCGTCGTTCCCGACAGCGTGATCGCGCCGACACCGTTGGTCAGGCGGTCGATTATGTCGAGGTTAAGGTTGGTCGAATTGCCCCACGTACCGGATTCGTCACCCGTCGCGATCTTGGTAATACCACCGTTCGTTGTGTAGGTAGCCATGTGATACCTTTATGCTGCGATCTCTGTCCAAGTCTGCCCGGGAACTGGAACTTCTTCCGCCCACGAGCTGCCCGGACTGGGGGTTACGGCGGACCAAGATGTGCCCGGTGCGGGGACGATGTTGCCATAAACTAGCACAGAACCCACAGAGGCGCTAGAGGCAATGCCCGTGACGACAACGACAGCCGCGCCGTTAGCCGTGACGCTGCCAACCTGCCCCGCCGCGAACATATTGGGGACTTGGACCGGGATCCGTTGGAAAGTAGTGATGGACACTTCGCCAGGTGATGCGGTAGCCGCAACGCCTGTAAGCGTGAGGGTCGAGTCGCCGATAACGGCCGCTGTGCCTACGCCGCCGACCAGAGCAGGGGCCGTGACGTTGACATCGATCCCCGCGCCTTCAATAATCGTGACTGTGCCAACACCGCCAGTGGCCTCGATCCCCGTTGCAGGGACATCTGCGCTGCCCGCTCCGATAGCTGTACCGACCGCGCCCGTAGCTTCGACACCGGTGACATCGACGTTGATCCCGCTGCCCTCGACGACCGTGACATCGCCAACAGCAGACGTGCCGACCAAGCCTGTGACAGGGACGGTCTGCTCGGTGACGAGCGTGACCTGACCAACCTGGCCAGTTCCGGAAACGCCCACCGCGATGGCGGAGTTGTTGCCCTTGGCCTCAACCTCGCCGACGGCGCCAGTAGCCGCGACACCAGTGACACTGACCGCGATGTTCTCACGAACAACGGCAATGCCAACCTGCCCCAGCATCGGTGACAGGGTGGAACGCTCGCCGCCCCACGCCGTCTCCCCAAAGCCCGCTTCACCCCAGCCGAGGACCTCGTGGCCCACACGAACAGGGAGCGCCTCGTTCCAAGCGCCCTCGCCCCATTCGCCACGTCCCCAGCCAGTGATGCTCGCCATGGGACTAACCCTTATGCGATACGGATGATGGCGGTGCTTGCGTCAGCTGTAGGGAACACGATCTGGAAATCGCCCGCGGTCGAGGCCTTGTCCGAACCGAAGTCCAGCACAACCACTGCCGGGTCTCCCACGACGGTGTCGTTGTAGATCAGCGCGCCGCGAGCCGTGATGGTGGCCGAGGTGAACGTCAGGTCTGCAAAGTCCGTGAACGCCGTGGTGCCGCTGGTCGTGGGCGTAACGTTGGTCAGCACGCCTCCGCCTGCTGCGTATGAACCAGAGTTCGCAACCTCGTTGGTCGCGGTGTAGGCCGTCGTGGCCGCCGTGAACGAAGCACTGTTGTCATACAACGCAAGCTTGAACGTATTGCCTGTGCCGTTGGTGAAGTTGTGGACGCCCTGCAGCAGCTGCTGCTTGAAGGACGTAGCCATGAAGTTGCCAGTAAAGGCCATGTCAGAGTCTCCTTATCAGGTCTGCCAGCTCGGGGTGGCCCGCATCTGTCAGCGCACTATACACTGTTGTTCGGTCGCTGCGAATAGCTTGTCGCATATAATACGCCACAAGCCTCTCGATGTCGTTAGAGAAGGCGCGCGCTTGATCTCGAAGGGCCGGAGGGGCCGTTTCCGAAACAGAGATGACCTTCTCCATGCACTGAGCAGCAAGCTCCTCCGGCGTAAAGCCGCGGTTCTTGGTGGTCCGGACACCCACTATGGGCTGGTCCTTGAGGACATCGAGCTTAAACTCAAACATCAGGTCTTATCCCTAATGACTTTGCCCTTGCGGTACTCGTCCGTCGTCTCTTTGGCCTCGCCCAGCATCTTGATGCCGACCAGGGCCTCTTGGAAGCGCGCGTTGTAGGACGCCATGACGTCCTGCTCACCCTTCATGTAGATGTAGGCCTCGATCAGCGCGCCGTAGAGCATCGCCATCTCTGCGTTTTCGCTGAGCCACGTGGTTCCATCCTCGGCGCCCGCGGTCAAGCTGGCCGGGCGGTAGAAGTAGTGGAGCTCTGCCGTGTACGCCACATCAGGGGTCGGGGCCAGCAAGAAGTTGCTGACGTCAAAGACAGCGTAGTACCGAGGCGCGCCGACCGTCGTATCGTCAGGCGTGTAGCTCTGCAGAAAGCTCGGATCCTTGAACTCAAGGAAGAACCGATCGCCGTCGTCCCCGCGCATACTGAGCGAGAAAGCAGCCAAGTAGTCCGAGGGGACCGCCAGATACGGGTTACTGATCGTGGCCGTGGCCTGCACGTTCTTGCGGAACAGGCTGAGCTGCACGTTCTTGAGAATGCGCTCCTCGGCCTGACGGATAAACAACGGCAGGTTGTTAACGAACGATGTCTCGTCGTTCTCCGTGTAGTCCAGAATTGCCTGCTTCAACTGCGCGTATGTAAAACTCATGTCGTCACCACCGTAACTTGGCCCGCAGCGCCGAGCATGCGCGGCCGTTGCAGACTGGGGTCCTCAACCGTCGGCACAGCGACGTAGACCTGCAGCGCCTCGGCTTGGTCTGGACGAGGGTTGCGAAGCGCCTGGGGATCCGGCCCAACTCGTGGCGGGTACAGTTGCGGGTGCTTGGGCTCGAACTCGTCTTTTCCGACAAGCGCGCCCGTCCACTCCTTCTTCATGTCCCGAAGACGGTAGCGGAACCCGGAGCGATCCGAGATACCAAAGGCGTTTTTGTCCGATGCAAAAGCCATCAGGTCCTCATGTACCGAGCGCTGGGCTGGAGCTTGAGCGAAACGCGGTCCTCGTCTTCCTCGGCCGCGCGCTGGAACTCTTCTTCGTACACAGCCTTCAGGAACTGCAGCCGCTCCGGCGCACGCTTCATGGCCAGATAATAGGCCAGCCCCGCAACCATGCAGGGCAAGAAGCGGAACGGCAGGTCGGCCGTGTTGACCAGAGTGCCTGCGTCCTCGATCCGCTGGACGTAGTAGTAGATCAGCTGGTCGGTCGAGTTCTCTGGCGTCTGCCACAGCGTGATGACAGGCTCGATCTGGCGGTTCAAATAGAACTGCGACGGGCGGCCCTGGTCAGTCTTGTTCGGGAAAGTGAGGTAATCCCCGCGGCTGATCCGCTCGACCTCGTAGTCAGTACTATCACGGCGCAGAACCATCTCGAGAATGTCGACGACATCCGCAGCCAGAGTGTAGGTCGACGTGCCTTGCACCAGGGTTGTCGTCCCCTGGCCTACCGTCCAAAGATTCAGGCCACGGTTTGCCCAGTCGGCAAACATCAGGTTGAGAGACCTCCGAGCCGTCTTGGCGTCGTAGCCTGTGCGGACTTCTAAGCCGCAACGCTCGTAAGCTTCCTCGATGACTTCTGCGACATCGAGGTTGAAGGTTCTCGTACCTGATGTGGTCATTTCTTCTTCTTCGCCGTTTTGGCCGACTCGCGGAACGCCTTATCCGTAGGCGCGCCCTTGGAGCCGGGCTTCCTCATCTTTTCTTTGGAGCCAGAAGCAATGCGCTTCTTCTTGGCGGCGATGTTAGCGTATAGACCGGGAGGTTTAGCCATTACTTCATCTTCCCCATTGCCATCTGCTTGCGGGGGCTGCACATCGACTGGTCCACACTGCCGCCCTTGGCCATCTTGACCTTGCCACCCTTTTTGTAGCCGGCCATAACTTTGCCGCCCATCTTCATACCCATAGACTTCTTCATCGGAACCTCCGTGATTTGCTTGGCCATATTAGCACGATTCATCTTACTGTCCCACCTTGTCTTTGAACGACATCCAGATCGCAGCGGCGATAAACATCAGAACGCCGGTCGTTACAATCCGTACCGAAGTCTGCCACATCGTGGTCCGCGTGTCCCGCCAAGCAGCCAACAGTCCGCGCAGCTCGTCAAGATCCCGCGGGGCGTTCTCGTCGTGGAGACCAAGCTCTTGCAGCGCGGCCCTCGCACCTCGCTTGGCAGCACGGTCCAGCATCGCTTCGAGCTCTTCATGCGTGAGTTGTACGCTTCCCATCAGCAGTTCCACTTCTTCAACGATAGCGCCTTACGTGTCGGCTTTCCCTTGTCATCCTTCATCGGACCGGGCATTCCACCCATCCTGGCACAGAAACTCTTTTTCCGGCCGGCGTCCTTCTTGTTCTTTGGGTTCGGCGCGGGTGGTTTGAGGTTCATGCCTTGCTTTTTGGCGGAAGCCCGGCCCTTGGCGTTGAGGCCGCCAGACGGGTCCTTTCCCTCTTTTCGCTGCCACGCTGGAGACTTCGCCATTACTTCGACCCTCGCGTGCGAGCGACAACGATCTGATGTCGGAGATCGCCATCACTCACCTCAAGCAAAAAAGACAGTTACAGCAGTGACGTTCGTCGCGGTGGAGATGACCGGGTCGTTGACAGACAGAACACCCTGCGACGGAATGTTCACAGAGTGTGTGTCGTCGGCCTTGAAGTCCAAATCCAAGATCGTCGAACCTCCGGATCCGTCAGTGATCGTCAGGCGGCCCGGCCCCACATTGGAGACGGTCACCTGTAGCTGGCGGATACGAGAGCGGCCGATGCCAAGAGCACCAGTCGTTGTAACCCGCTTTGCTCTGATGTCAGACATAGACATAGCGTACTCCTAGCCCTTAGCCTGCAGATACGGACAGGGTGCCGCCGTCGTTCCAGATCGCACCAGCAACCGCTGGATCAGAAGTGGGGATCACGATGACGTTTGCGGTGCTCGACAGCGTTGCCGCGCCGGTCACGGACAGAGTGCCGGTGACTGTAGCGTTGGTGCCGTAAGTAGAGTTGGTGGTAATTGCGCCGGTGGTTGCGTCCTTGGTGATCGACTGAAAGCCGTTCTGCGAACGTACCGGACCAGAAAACGAAGTCGTAGCCATTGGGATCTCCTGTCGTGGCTAATGTCAGCCGCACCATGCGACTGTCAGGGATGCGCAAAAGATACATCAGCTATGCACAAAAAGAAAGGGGCGATCCGAAGATCGCCCCAATCCGACTGCTTTAGTTCGATCAGGCTGCGCCTGCAGAACCAAACACTGCGCGAGCGTCAGAAAACCCGAAAGAGAACCTTTCTCGCGCTTTAAAACGCATGTTCCCGGTGTCGAAATCCGGCTCCATGTTCGTCGAGAGCGGGGTGCGCTCGAAGTGGATGAAGCCGCGGGGAGCGTCCGTCTTGATGAAGTATGCATCAGGGTCAGTCAGGAAGTCGTTGACTGTGTACCCATCAGGCAGCATGCCCATCGAGCGGATCGCGTTGACGTCGTTGTCTGCAGTGCCAACGCGTAGGTTGGAAACCATCAAACGCTCAGCCACAAACTGCAGCTGGCGCGGAACGATGAGCTTCATCCCACGGAGGGCGACCTTCAGACCGCGCTCGTCAACAAACCCTGCGATATTGATCAGGGCGTCTTCCAGCGAGGTTTCGTTCAGGTCTGCGTCGGTCGACGGCTTGTTAGCAAACGAGCCACCGCTGGTCAGCGGGTGATCCGTTGCGCACAGAGCCTTACCGTCGCCACCAGCCGCAGCACCGCCGGTGAAGGCGTTGTTGAGAACGGCAGCAGATTTGACCTGCTTGGTGTGAGCCATCGAGCGGGCGAGGGCACGTGTGTAACGGCTGCCGAGGCGGTCGTACAGGTTGTCCTCAATGGCTTCCTCGGTGATCGAGAAGGCCAGCGCGATGGTCTCGTGGTTGTACCGAGCGGTGTATGCTTCGTTCGCGTCATCAAAGTTGATGGCGGAACCTTCCGACTTAGTCGGTGCCGCGCCGAAGCCCGACAGCATAACCTCTTCCTCGAATGCACGATCCGAGGACTCAGTGGTGTAGATTTCAGCATGCTGGTTGTCGTACCGAGCATACTCCATCCCGAAGAGGGCGTTAAGACCCGGCTCCAGTTCTTTCGCAAGTTGTGCGCGAGAGATAGCCATATTTCAGCCCTCCTTAGACGCCGGTCGTCGAAACAGTGCCACCAGCAATTGCGCCGTTTGGCGAATTGAAGTGGTTGTTCAGGCGGACGATTACGGGGATGCCAGCAACAGTGAAGTCGGCGTTCTCGGGATCGTCTTGGATACCCATGATACGCAGATTCAGCGTGTTAGTGGTGGCGATGGTATTCAGGTCGAGAGTTCCCGACGAGATACCAGTGGTGCTCGAACCCGAAGTGGCAAGTGCAAGGTTTGCGTTTGCAAACACAGCTGCACGTACTTCCGCCTCAGTATTGGCGGCAGCCACGACGTTCGAAGTCGCAATCACGAACAACTGCGCGGGATCGTCGTAGACGAATGCCTTTACAGGGAAGTTCGTGTCTGCGCCCGAGCCGGGCCAGAAGTTCGAGAACACTTTTTTACCAGTGGTCGAGGAAACGTATTCACAGCCCCAGAACACGCCAAGAAGACCCACCGTGCCACCAGCTGCAGCGCCGACGACGTCAATGACGCCTGCGGCCAGCGGGATAACAGGGGAGCCCTGATAGATCGCGTTCGTGTTGCCTGCGGCAATACGGTACTCGGATGCACCGGTGCTGTTGGTCGACTGACCCATCTTTGCGATGGGACGAAGACCGAATGCGCCATTGATATTGGCCATTTGTCAGCTCCTTTGGTTGCGGTTATTCGGAGTCGCGAGCGCGACCTCCGAAGGATACACGACTTTGCCGGTTCGCATGAATCGGCATCGAAGGGTGTTGGTCCTTCATTAAGTCCTGATCGACAGCCTGCATCTGTTCGCGGGTCCGGAGCCCGTAGTACGCGGATCTTTCGTTAGCAGTTTCGACAGGGATACGGCACAGCATCAGACCACCTTGTCCAATGACCCCGGCATACTTGCCCTCGTCAATGACGGGAGCTTGATAATCCGGGTATTCGTCCGCTCGGACGGGTTCCCATCCTTCGCGCAGCTTGGAAAAGACGTTGGTCTTGTCCTCTTCGCCACGCATAGCGACTCGAATCCAACGATGCACATACCCGGTTGGGGGCTTAGGTGCATCAAGGCGGCTGGGCGGTGCCCAAGGTTTACGGCGCGTGGTGGTTTCACGCGTTTCGGTTTCGCGAGGAGCTCGGTTAGTCATGGGTCAATCCTTTACGTACTTGGCATATTCCTCGAGAGGAACGTTCAATTTCTTCGCAATGGCAACCTGCGACGGCGTGAGCTTCACGGTCCTGCGCCCCTGTTTCGTGCTGCGGGATGCGGAGGAACCTGCAGAGGCGACCTGCGTTCCACCACCCGATTTTTGACCTTGGAACTTGTGCGGAAACTCTTTTCGCATTCTTCGGTCAAGCTCAGTATAGTACTCATCGCTGTTTGGGTCAAACCCCTCTTCCTCGATAAGTCCTTGGTGGACAGCAAATGCCGCGGTCGTCATGACCCGATCCTCGCCAAACCACGTATTTTTCTGCGCCCAGCCTTGAGCTTTGGGGTCAGGCTTGGCCTGCTGGGGCTGAGGCGGCGGCGCAACAGGAGCCTGCTGTTGCGGCGCTTGTTCGCGCTCAACCTGCAAACGCTGGTCCTGTTCCGTCCGAGCTTTGGCGTTGTTGTAACGCTGCTGCTCGATGGCAAGATTTGACATCGCCATCTGCGCATCGGACATCCGATCGGGATCCCCGGCCTCATAGGCTTCCTTGTACGCACGCTTTGCCGCTTCGGTTTGCGTCTGCAAGCGGGTGCCGTATTCAGAGAGATAGCCCGTGTCGAGCTGCTGCATGCGGCCCTTGAGCTTTTTGTTCTCTTCCAGCAGCTGCTGAGAAAGGCGAACAGCCTCTTCACGGTCCCGCTCTTCTTTGCGGTACTTTTCGGTCAGGCGTTTGATCCGGCTCTGGACGTTTTTGCTGTAGTCGCCCAGCTCGTCTTCAGAACCAGTCTCGGCCTTTGTCGTTTCGAGCCGCTCTTCTTGTACAGGATCTTGTACAAGAGCTTCGGTCTCGATCTCTTGGTTTTCCTCAGTCATGTGTCTATCCTCAAACCTGCTTGATGTCGTCTGGCTCAATGATCGTGGAAATGACCTCATCATCGTTGATGATGCGGACCTCTCCACCGTCGATCTTGAACCTCGATCCGGAGTAGCGGCCGATGCATACCCACTGCCCTTCCACGCACCACGGCGTGGGATCAGGGCCGAACTTGTTGGGGTCTTTGTAGGCCAGCGGCCCGACCTTCAACACGTAGGCCACAGTGGTTGCCACCGATTCGCGTTCTCGAACCTCGTCCGGGACGTACAGGCCACCAGTGGTCTGAGCTTTCCCTTGGTATGGCATGACCAAAACCCGCCAGCCAGTTGGCTGCGGGAGGCGGTCTAATAACGGTTTTTCAATGAGGGATGGGTCCAGGACCCGATCTTTTTGTTCCACATACGCGCGGTCCAAAGAACTGGACGGGACGTCTGACGACGTTCGGTCCGTATTCAATTTCTGCGCGAGATGTTCAGGAAGATATAAAGTCTTCGACATCGTCTGCGTTTTTCTCCAGCAGGGCTCTGAACTCTTCCCGTGCGTAAGTGAGGCCCCGTATCTCACCTACCAAGGATTGGTACTGCTCCCAGTCTTTGGCAGCACCACTTGCAAGAGCATCCGCAACACTTTGCTCGCGCTCTCGTAATCTTTTGTACACGTGCCGGGCGAAGTCAACAACATCCATCAAAGGATATCCCGGAACTTTTCCTGCGATTCGGACACCATCGGGCCGCCCTCGGCCCAAGAATCACAGGTGTTCTCTGCTGCGCAGACAAACTTGTAGATCTGGCAGTAGCCAAGCGGAGGGCTTTCCATGTCGTCGTCGAGCCCAAGGCACTCGAGGATTTCCTCGGTCTGGTTGTACGCTGCGCAGTTACCGCACACCTGATCCATGTCGAAGGACGAGCCCGTATTCGGCTCGCGGTAGTCCGCCTCGTCAACTGCAGCTTGGCGGTTCTCGGCGTTCAGGTCTTCGTCCTGCGTGGGAAGAGGGCAGCTGTTGCCCTCCTCTGTCTCTTCGTACTCGTCGACAGGGATGGCCCCATCAGGGAGGAGGCTGATGACGATCGTAGTCATTAGAAGTCTCCTCGAAAGCCTTTACCGGACATCTGAGAACCGCTGCATCCACGGACCTCGCCGCCGTCTGCGAACTTCTTGGCCCCGCCAAAGTCCTCAAGATCTCGCGACTCGCGCTCTTGAGAGCGCAGGCTGCGTTCTTCCAGCTCCCGCATCCCGCGCCCTTCAGTGCGGTCGGGGCGCGCAATCGGGCGATACGAGCGCTCAACAGGGTTGGGGCCTGTCATCGCACCTGTCGTAGACATCTCGTCGTACGGCTTCGGGCGGTTCTTCTTCTTGGTGGGCTTCATCTCAGAAAACTCCTTTGAAAACGTTGGCGCAGTGTAACGTAAATCTCAATCGCGTGATACACCACATATTCTTTTGGTGGTTTCGTTGTGCACGGTGATGTCCACCAAAAGTGTCCTGTCATTCCGCAGCAGCCACGAGACCGTCTCGTCGGTATCAAAATACAGCGGCGAAGCTATATCGCAGTAGCCGTCACTTTTTGCGCACCCACTCATTAGCCCGATCAGCAAGATGGGTGTCATCCAGTATTTCAATTTCATTTTCGACCTCCAGGGCGGTGCGGAAGTTTTTAAGGCGCTGCCTGTCAACCTTCTGGCGAGCCCGATCAATGCCGAGCTGTACGCCTCTGGCGTATATGCCAAGAACGCCAAGAACAAACGCGGCGCCGATGAGTAAATAGAGTTGGAGGCGAGAAAGCATCAGCGTGCCCCGTCCGCCCACTTGCGGACCCGCTCACGCATGACCCAAAGGCCCATGAGAATGACGACCCCAGCGAAGCCGAGTGCAATTAACTGGGCACTGCCGTCCAACATGGCCAGCGAACTGAACGCCGCCCCAGCGCCCGAGGCGATCTGCACGGCCGAAGCCTGCACGGTGGTGGACTGGGTTACACTTTTCCGCGGAACAGGAGGTTTGTCGCCCGTGGTCCAGTCGGCTGCAGGGTAGGCAGCTCGGTCCAGCTCAAAGTGAGGCCCGTCCCTAAAACTTTTCCAGTCGCCGCCCCAAGTAAGTGTAACGCCCTCTTTTTCCGCGGCGTCTTTGACCGCAGGGCCAAGCTGGTCATACAGGGGCCAGTCGAACGCCGGGCCGCCGGGGCCAACCGGTAGTAGGTCTACCGCATGCCCGGTGATATGCCGGCTGTCCAAAGTCTGAGAGGCGCCCGAAGCCTTTAGCTCTTTCTGCCGCTTGAGAGTGCGGAGCCCCTCGATCACTACGAAGTCGAGAGGCGAGTCCTGCAGCGCTCGGTCGATGACTCGGCGTAGATCCGGATGAACGCCACGAAGGCTGTTTAAGCTTCGTTGCGAATACTTGCGCATCAGAAAACTCCTTTGAAAACGTTGGCTCGTGGCGAAGAGCTAAAGCGTGATTGGACCATACCACCTTTCGCCATCTTTTTCTGCCCTGCTTTTGACAGAGCAATGGCTACGGCTTGGTCCTGTGGTCTACCCGCGCCCATCTCCGTGCGGATGTTGGCGCCGATAACATCCTGCGATTTACCGTCCTTGAGGGGCATTTTGATTCCTCATGATTGCGTTCTGGCGTTGCACCTCGATGCGCTCGCGGTTGACCGCAGTGCGATCCTCGGCGATCTCTTCTTGGCTCTCGAGCCGGGCAGCATCTGTAGCTGCGCGCTGCTGCATCTTCGCAGCCTCCATGGCGATCTGCGCTTGGTCCTCGGTGGTCTTGCGCTGCAGCTCCTGCTGCTTGATGCCCAGCTCCTGCATGCGGATTTGAACCAGCGGGTCGGACATCGGATCTTGGCCCGTTGGGACAAGCTCGGAAATAACCTGCTGCATGATCTGCATAAGCTGCATCGACACGAGCTTCTCGATCTCGGCTGGGTTCTGCATTTGCATCTGCACTTCCATGATCTGCGCTTGCGCCGCCATGGGGTCGACGCCCCCCGTTTGGGCCAACATTTGAAGCTGCCCAATCAGGCCTTGGATCTCCTGCATAACCATCTGCCGCGCCTTCTGCGAGGCGTGCTCCATGATGTGGGCGTAGAACGTGCCCATGACCTGCGGAGAGGTCGTCACCAGCGGGGTCTTCATGAACATCATGTGAAGCTGCATGTGAGCGTCGTGGTCCTGATCCGGGAAGGTGTTCAGGATCTCGCCCATAAGCGCCCGCGCATTCTCAACCGCAGGGTCCAGCGGCTGAGGCTGCGGCGGAGGAGGCAAAAGCTCTTCGATGTTCTGGACCTCGAGGGCCTGATACATCCGGCGGTACGCTGCATGCAGGTTGTGCATCTGCGGGTTGGACTGCGCCAACTGGAGCTGCGTCTGTGCCAGCGTGACTCGCTGCGCCATCGAAAAGATGTTCGGGTCCGAGACAGGGATGACATCCACGCGGCCGTCAAAATCCTCGGCCTTGATGGTGCGCTGGGCGCCCGCCACGTCGTACGGGTACTCCGGCGGCAGGTTTTCAGCAAAAATGCGCGCCAAAATCCGGAATTCAGACTTCTGCGCGTAATGTAGGCGCTTGTGGATCGCCGACATCACCTTCATGCCGCGCTCGAGCAGCGCAACCGTGGTGCCTACCGGCGCCTCTTGGTTCATGTTGCCGGTCTGCTGGTCCGCCAGCGAAACAAAGCGCCGCCCGCCCTCGATCAACGCACCAAGCAGCTGAACCAGCGTAGCCGAAGGCTCCTTGTACGGCAGCGGAATAATCGAGTCCCGGATGCTACCTCCGGGGGTGTCAATATCGCGCCACTCGCCCGGCTGCAAAGGCTCGTCGTTGTTGCGGACACGCACACCACGGGCCTTAAACCCGGCAGGCAGGTTAGCCAGCGTGCCGGCGTCAATAAGTTGACGCAAGATGCTGGTCGCCGCACGGCCCAGGCCGCCGATCATGTGGATCAGGCCGAACCCGTAAAAGCCGAGGCCGGGCATGAACTTGTAATGCACGAAGTAATGCCGCTTGCGCGCTAGGTCCGAGTTCTCGTCGAAGTTCCGGCGGATCGACAAAACTTGGCTAGAGCCCTCGTCTATCGTTACGATGTAGGGCAACTGGATCCCAGTTGGCTCACCCTCTGGGTCCATGTCCTCGAACCCGTCAAGGTCCAGATCAACATGCATCTCCAGAAGTGTGTACACATCGTCTGTGTACGATTTGCTCGTACCTTGGATCTCGTCGACCTTTTCACGGACAGTGTCCGGGCCGCCTTCGTAGCTGGTCAACTCAACGTCGCGGTAGAACCCCGCAACTTGGAGCTTGCGCACCTCGTTGGCGTCCATCCGCAGCACATGCGTGATCCGCGACGCCGTCTGTAGGTCAGAGGCCGAGTACGGGACAACCAGATCCTGAGCCGGAACAAACTTCGAGACCGCACGCTGGCGGGCTTCGTCGAAGTAGACCTTCTTGAACGTCGAGCCAGACAGCGGGAGATAGAACAGCAGCTGATCCATGTCCGGATCATACTCTTCCATGATCTCAGTGATCTGGTAGTTCATGTAATGCTTGACCCGCGAAGCTTGGTCCTCGCGCGCCTGGTCTTGCACACCCATAACCTGCGTTTGAACTGGGCCGCCAGCCGGAAGCAATTCCTTGTACGCCTGCGCTTGGAACTGGGTCACGCTTTCTGAGATGAGCGGATGCGTCACGCCGGACGCGCCCTCAAAAGGCGTGCTGCGCTCTTGGTAGTTCACGCCCAGCTGATCTAGGCCCTTGGTGTAGCCCTCTTCCCATTCGGAGCGGGAGGACAGATCGTCCTCATAAGCAGCCTGCAGTTCACTCGAAAGCTCCCCGAGGTATCCGTCGTCCAAGTACTCAGCTAGGTTCGCGTTGTGCGGGATCAGCTCTTCCTGGCTCATCTCTTCCATCGCCGCAGCCAGCGCTTGAACGATCGCGCCGCCTTGGCCGTCCTCAGTGACAGACGCGCCGCCCTCAAAGGTTTCAGGCGTCATCACAGGGACGTCAACCGCAGACGAGTCCATCGCACCACCAGCGGATGCCATGGCTGAATCTACGAGTGAGCCCATTGGGCGAGGTGGCAAAGCCATCAGTAGTACTCCCGTTTACGAGGCGCGTACTCTTCCTCGTTCTCTTCACCCTCAAGGGCGATCAGCCCGCCCTGCCGAAAACGCATAAGGGCCAACGTCATGCTATCACAAAAGTCGTCGTGTTCGCCATTGGGAAACGAAGCGATCTCTTCGATGACTTCATCAGAGAACTTCTTGTCTTCC
>Ga0208646_1000848_pt1 | contig 17123 bp, 18 predicted proteins | sample AntAceMetag02UK8_FD_184762 | JGI IMG/M metagenome (GOLD analysis project Ga0208646, IMG submission 184762) | Saline lake microbial communities from Ace Lake, Antarctica - Antarctic Ace Lake Metagenome 02UK8 (SPAdes) (version 2) | ecosystem: Environmental > Aquatic > Non-marine Saline and... | reverse complement strand
TGTGAAGAAGGGAGGCCTCTGCAGCTAGAGGCGGCCCTGCTTGATTTGCGGGCGGTGAAGCTCTTGGATCGGCCGGCCTTGCAAGGTTGGTGCTGAGCGGCGGAAGTTTGGCGATGACTTCGGCCGTTGCCCCAGAGAAGCGGGCAGACATGGTGCGAGGTTTGCAAAAAAAAAAACCAAAAGGTACCAGCAATGCAATGCAACACGCAAACTTCGTTGGCACAGTGTCGGGCCATCTCGGCGTCGTCGTCACTGCCGACCGTGCCTGCCCCGCATGGGCGAATCTCCCCGCGGACGCTTCCGCGCGGGTCCTTCCGGCGTCGGAGCGCCGGCAACCTCAACCCGCCGCAACGCCGTTCCCTCCATAAGGGTGCGGCGGGCCACCGCGTGCATCTAATTTTCGTGAGCGTAGGCGTACTGCCGCCGCTCGTGCACTAACACGGACTCAATGCAGGGAAGCAGACAGCAGGTTGCTGCAACTATACCTCCGACCACAGTGGCACACGTTTGCATGATCTCGTTCAGCATCTTGACTTTCTGCGACAAAGCACAGCGAGCTACCTAGCCTAAAGTGTGGACCGTGTGGAAGAACTGCGGCCGCAGAGGACGCCACCGCGATCGCGATACCGCGTACGCCATGATGCGAGGACTTGCGGAGATGGAATTGGTTCCTCCTGTTTCTAAAGTGCGCCGACACGGACCCGATGTGCTGGAGGTTGACGTCAATTCTCCACGAGGATGGACGTGGCGCAAACCAAGGGTCACCTGGACTGTGTAGAGATCCATGCGAGCACCGCCTTTATTTGGGCCGGACTCGCCATCGCCATCAGGTATTCACGCTTCCTCTCAATCCCTGGGCGTTCATTCGTCGTTGCGCCAGAGAGGCAAAGGACTCGGTGCTTCGGACCTCACCGTCGTTGTCTAGACACTTCTTGAGTCCTCGCTGGGGCACGAACGCAGCCACAAAGACGAGAGCAGCCAAAACAATATTGAGAAGAGCCGACATGAGCAGCGCAAACGGCCAGTGTCGATCAAAGGCGGCCCGAAGCCATCCGGTCGCCCCGTGCGCAGCTGCGGAGCGACGGTGAGCGTTATGCTCCCGACGCGTCTGCAACTGCCGCTACAAGTCGGCACCAATCTGCCTGGCGGCAAGCATTCTTTCTCGAGAGGCATGGGGAACAGTCGATTCCCGCGGGAGAACGTCAGCTCTAACGCCGCAATTGGAAACGATGTGGCTTCAGCAGGGCCGCTTTGGCCAGCCGCAGTCGGGCGATCCCATCATCACACCGCTGCCGCTTCGGTGCGGCTTTGTGTTTACAACCCACAAGACGTACGGCGCGCTCGCCGCCGAGTGCCTTCACACCTTGTTCCCGCAGTTGGCACTCATCCAAAGCTCCGTGCTGGATGTGTACCTCAACGAGCCCACTGCGGAGACTCGCCGGATTGTGCAAGCAGCATTGAAGAATGTTCCCTCGACGTGTTCCGTCCGGATCACCACAATTCATGACCAAGCCGCCAACGCCGTCCTGACCGGCACGTGGAACCGCGGGGCCAGCTATTGCCTGGAGCAAGGATGCGACGTGGTGACTCTGGTGAATCACGACATCCACTTCAACCGGACGTTGCTGCATCTTCTGCAGGCGACCGGCCGGTCCGACGTGCTGGGACCGGTCGGTTGTCTTATGCTGGGTCTCGTTCAAACCGAATGGCAGAGACCGGTGGACGGCAAAGCCGTCATGACCATCGGTTCGGATCGGATTGTGGCGGTACCTCATCACGACTGCCTCCACGGTGCGCTTTTGTCCGTGAACCGAGCCACGTTGGAGCGAATGGTGGTGGACCCCGCCAAGGCAGCGCCCTTCCGGCGAAGCTACACCATGTACTTTGACGAGAACTTCCCGACCGGAGGCAACGAGAACGAGTTCCATGCTCGGTGGTCGCGCAGGTATCAGGGCGTTGACTCCCGAGGCAGCACCGGTCCGGTGGCGTGGGTCGTGACGTCGTCAATCCAAGCGCACGCTTCCCTGGGTACGTGGCACTCCGAGGCTCGTGTCAAGCAGCGAGAGGATTTTTACGAGACCACCAAAGGCATGCTGCAGCACCTTGCCAAAGCGGCCGAGACACGAGACGTGGTCGCCCTCTCCGAGACGGTGACTCGGTTCGCGAAGCTGCAGCAGCAACAGCTGGACCTGGAAGCGAGCGACCGCTCTGACGACCAACCCCTCCCGGAAAATACACAGCCAACCACGTCCGACCGGGGGCAGAGCAGCGGCGTAACGGGCTTGGCGTGGCTTGGCGCTGCCGCGATGGTGCTGGTTCTTCTCGGAGTTCTCGCTGCGTTGGCTGTGATTCGTTGGCGCTCTGTTGCCGGATCCGCGTCGTCTCGGCATCGAAAGCCGGCGTTCCATGCAGACGGACGGCGAACGTGATCGTCCTCTGACCCAGACGACGCACGAGAAGAAGACAGCGGTGGTGGTGGGTTCCGGCATGGCCGGAGCGGCAGCTGCCCGCACCCTGCTGGACGCCGGGTGGAATGTGCGCGTGCTGGAAGCAGAGGCCGAGCTGGGCGGGCACTCAAGAACCGTTGGATCCTCGCTCGGTCCGATCGACATGGGCGTGCTGTACGTGCATCCGCGCACGTATCCGGTTTTTATGGATCTATGCCACAGGGCAGGCGTTCGGCTGGCCCCCCTGAACCTTGGCATTCACTCCGTGGACGATACGAGCGTTCTCTTCTCTTCGGATCGCCCAGACGAAGCGGGCATTCCGGGCATGGACGCGCTTCTGGATCATTTGGAGAGTGGTGCGGCCCAGGGAACTCTGGCCCAAGCAGCCATGCACGCTGGTATTCCCATGCGGGCCCAGAATGTGGGGCTGAAGCCGGTGATGGGGGCTTTTTTGGTGCCGCAGTCGCATCCTGCTGGTCTGATCGGCGACGCCCGCACGATGCCTCTCTTGGGCCGATCCACCTGGTACAGAGTGCGCGACGGGTTCTTATCGCTCATTCGCCGACTGCTTGACGGTGCCGACGTTCGCACGCGCTCTGCCTGCAGCAGCATTCGCCAAATCGGCGACGGAGAAGCCGCCATCTTCGTGGTGCAGCACAACTCTCCGACCCGAGGCTTCGAGATGTGCCGTGCTGACGCCGTGGTGTTGGCGGTGGACCCCGAGTGCGCTCACGCCATTGCCACTCGCAGCGAATCGCAGCGCCTCAAGATGGCCACGCGAAGGTTCCGGCGCTTTGCGCGAGATGAGATGACGGCCATCTTGCACACGGCGGGCGACGTGGTGCTGCCAGCGGGAGCAAAGTCTTTGCAGCTTCTCCGATTCGAGGATCCCGACGCCAGTCCAAAGCTTCGAGACGGGGAGGATGGCCGCGAGCGGTACGACGTGGTGTACGACTTCTCCAGAGGGCGCAGAGGCGGGCTGAGTCACCACTCCCGCTTTGGATTTGCGCGCGGACGGCCGATTCTGACGTACGTGGAAGACGGAGTTGCCCGTCCGCGGATTCCTAAAGATTAGATTTTGGCCGAGTACAAGTGGGAGCATGCTCGCCTCGACCCCGAGTCGGGGTTGCAGTCGCACATTCTCTTGCATGGCAACCCTCGCTCTCGCCTTCAGTTCGCCGGAGCCAGTGTGTCTGGCTTGCTATGGAACGAAGCCGCGGCGGCATCGGGTCAGGCCGCTGCACTGCGCGTCACCGGCCGCCAGCCTCCGGCGTCGCCTTGGCTACACATGACGACAGGATCCGCGCCGTGGACGCGAGACGGTCCGCCGCGCCCACAAGATTTTGCATCGCCAGTGTCACCTCCGCTTGCGACGGCAACGACAGCAGAGAAGGTGGCAGGATCTGACCGTGACGTGCCCGACGGACCTAAGGTTCTCCCGGCGTCTCCATGGCGTCTTCCTCTCGATGTGCGGGTGGTCGCTTGGATCCAAGTCGTGGTTCTAAGCGTGGCCGTGGCGGGGATGGTCGTGCTCCTGGGACGATTCCTGCGACCGCAGATGTTCGTTCCCGAAGCGACAGGAGCGACGACGCCGCCCAATGGGACGGTCCCGGGCCACTGGCCGAGTCCAGGGAGTCGTCGTCAGTCTTGTCGTCATCATGGTCGCAATCTTCATCCGCCGCGGCGGTCGCGATCCGGATCGCTGCCGCTGGGGCCGTCGTGGCTGACGGAAGTATTTTGTCCTGGCCATCGTCGTCGTCATTGTCGTCGTCGATCGGGTTCGTTGCCGCTCCGCTCTCTGGATCCCGGCAGGAGTGATGCACACCCGGCGTAAGCTGATCTTGGTACCGTTCGCACATTGGTTCCAGGTGCCATCCGTTGATGGTGGTCGCGTGCTTGGTGTTCCAGATGTGCCGCAGCAGGATGACAGAGATGCCGATGATCCGAGACGACTCTTGCAGCGACCGGGACAAGAACACCTTGGTTGGGTCGTGCTGCTATCCTTCCTGCCACAGCTTGAAGCGTTTGCCGTGCTCGCGGAGGATGTTGAGGCACGCGGGAACGATCTGAAGGTTGCTAATGCGATTGTCCGTCTTGATTCCGTTCAGATGATCCACATGCTCATCGGCAAGCGGCCGTCTGTAGAACGTCTCCGCCACCAGCACGTGCACCATATGTGCTGCCATCTTGCCGTTCTCCTTCTTAACCGCGTATCGGTTGTAGCCAAACTTGGAGAGCCATCCCGCGGACCTGCGATTGGGGTTTAAACCTTGGAGGCGACCCATGCTGCTGACCTTCAGGTACATGAATCGGGGATGAGTCTTCCATTCTTCGCCTTCGATGTCCTGCATGTCGGAGAAGTACACCACGTGGCCTTCCGGAGTCATCAGTCCGCGCGGACGGTGCCGCATGTTGCGCTGAAACTGTGCTTCGGTCATGCCCAGCAGTGCACACGCTTCTGCGAGGCTGTTCACGATGCGCAGGTGGCTGTCACCGTCCATCTTGATGGTGATCTCCCGTACTTTTGGCAGCACTTTGGATCGTCCCGTGCGAAGCCTGTTGATGTAGTCGGGATCCATGGGCTGCGGTGGAGCGTCTCGGTACCTTCTCCCGCAGTGGTAGGCCGCGTCGGAAGCGGCGCTGGAACTCATGACGTTATTAAACTTGGGGGCACGAGACTTTGTGAGGGGTGGAATTGCCTGGGCTTTGACACGAGTCGGCGAAACTCATGGCGAACCGCGCCGTTCTGGAGCGCGTTCGAGTTGCCGATGCGGCGGCTGCGGCCCAGCTGTGCGTCGCGGCGCGCGAGTCTCGACGCTCCCTCGACGCCGCCGCGGACGAGGCACTTCGGATGGTCAGGTTTGCGCCGAGCGCTGCGCTTCGGCTGGTGTCGCATCATCCGCTGGCGTCGGTGCCGGGTGGACGGGGCTCGGCGGCGCTGGTGTGGCGAGCCACCTTCGATGGGGCCCCGGCCGTGGCGGTGGCGTTCCGCTCCGAGGCGAGGTACGCCGAGTCACTGTTGGCCTCTCGCCGCGAGACGGTGGGAGGCGTTGGAGCGAGATGCGACGAGGTCAAAGCCGGCTGCGGGGTCGGCGTCGCTCTGCACGTGCTTGCGGAGTACGATCCGATGAGGAACGAGCTTGAGCGATGCCTCCTGTCCGAGTTTGCCGAGCGGCCGTTTGAGACGGTGTTCGCGACGGGACGAGGGCGCGCGGGTGCCATGGCAACCCTGTTTGGGTATAACTGGCGCACGCTGCGCCGCGAAGACCGCAACGGGGTTCCGGCCTCGCACCTGGGCGCCCTCGGCCCAGCACGGGACGTCAGCTGCGTGGTGCTATCGTTCTCGGCTCCGCGGCTGGGGAATCAGTCGGTGGCGAACGCCGTGACCGCCCTGAGTGAAGTGGATGAGCTGGCCATGATTCGATTCGTGGATGCGCACGGCGAGGCCTTCTCCGAGGCCCCCATGCGAGCGATGGGGTTTGTGCATGCCGGGGCGGAGCTGAGCGTGAGCCACAAGCGGCAGCAGATCACGCACTTTTGTAGCCCTGGCAGCAGCCGCACCGGGTCGGGAGTGGGACAGTTGGTGCGCTGGATGTTTGCCATCGTGCTTGGCATCGGCTTTGCTCTCGTCAGCGCGGTGCAAGCGGTGATGGTGTGGAGGAGGCGTCGCCGGCTTCCACCGGCAACGTCGCGGCAGGCCGCGGAGGAGGCCGCCCGGGTCGGCGGATGGCATTAGAAGCACGTACGCAAGGCACTAACCAGTCCCGGTTTCTGGGCAGGGGTGTCCATCTCCAGTGGACTGACCGGAGCGCTTCTGTTAGGCCTCTTTGGCGTGGCGCCGGGCGAGGAGAAGTTCCGCGACAGCCTGGCGGAGTACGCGCAAACGAGCGGTCTGACGGTGGGCGGGAGCCGCCAGCACCCGACCCTGCGAGCGGATGATGCGTGCAGCACGGAGTGGGCGGGGACTACGATGGCTTTGACCTTGGCCGTTGCGGTCGCGGGGGCGTGGGTGGCAGCGTTTTTGTGGAGAGTGCATTCGATAGACGGATGGCCCATGGTGCTGTACGCCGGCCTCGTGAGCGCCGGCGCGCTGATGGCATTCGTGCTCGAAGCAATGGGATCATGACAATCACAGCAAGACAAACGGCACACCGCCGGCCCGGTCAGGTCAGGTCAGGTCAGGTCAGGTCAGGTCGGTCGGTCACCCCGAGACTCTGTCGATCCCTGGAATGGCGGACGCACGCAGGGTAGCAGAGCAAGGCACGCCGGAGAGGCGAGCCGCCATGACCCGGCCAACCTCGAGTTCCTGCGAAGGAGACAGGGTACCCGCGCTGCACATGGGGAACATGGCCAGACTTCCCGACCACTGCGCCCGTAGCGCCGCCATGGCTTCGTGCGTGATAAAGTTGGGGTTGATGCGGGGGTGCATCTTGGCTTCCGCAAACTGGCGGAGCCGAGTCCGAGGCTGCCTCGGGTTCTCGGGATCGGGGCCGACCAGCTGGTGCATTAGGTCGTCTCCCTCACGCGCCCGCGTTAGAGCCCCTGTGGCGAGATCGAAGATGCAAGTGTCCGTCTCCGTCGGACCGTATCCAACGTCGTCCGGATCCGCCTCGTCGTGAGCCTCAGCTTCATTCGAATCTGACTTGGGAACATCCTAGTCATCTCCCTCTTCCTCTTTTTTTGTCGTTGCCTCCTCGTCCTCCTCGTCCTCCTTGTCCTCCTCGTCCTTCTTCTCGTCAACTCCCCGTGACTTGGCCACGTGAGTCCGCGTCACGGCGAGCGCAAATTCCATGCTTGTCTCGGCGATTAGCGCCGCCAGCATGGGTCCCTGCATCGCCGGCATCCGCTGGTGCTTCCGCATCATCAGCAGCATCTGCGCCGGCGCCACCACTGCCACCTTGTCGAAGGCTTCGTCGTTGACCTCTATCTTGCCTCGGTCCTCTCGCACCGTGAGGCTGCGAACAGCTTGGACCGGCCTCACGTCAATTCCGCGGAGCATCGCCTTCATCATCGAGTGCACCCCGCGCCGAAGGCGGAAGTAAGAACCCTCCTTCCCCACCAGAAGTCGAATCGACTTGGTTCGCTGCAGCAGCTCCGGCGGCACCGCGTGCTTCCTGCCCAGCTGCAGCCCTTCGGTGGCCAGCGAAGCGAGTGTCAGTGCAAGGGCCTTCTCTGCTTTGTACCGCGCGATCGGTTCTTTGTCGGCTTCGAGCTGCTTCAGGGTCCCGTCAAAGTAGAAGCTGTACGATCTCGGTGTGACTCTGTCCTTCACGCCGTGCACAAACGCATCGAGAGCCTGCAGTCCTTTGACGACCGCTGCTTCGGTGTAGGCGTCATGGGGGCCATCCGGGTCCCGGTCGCCCGGCATCCCACCTTCTTCCGCGTACTTCTCGTCGTTGCGTTCCAAGCGGAAGTTCCCTTGTATCCTGTCCATGGGCTGCTTGAGGTCGGACGCCAGACCCAGCATCTCGGCGTCCTGCACCATGTCCAGCAGCACCGGCATCCGATCGGCGGACCCTCTGTGTTGTTGCGTCGTCTCGTGAAGGAGCGGATGGTAGGGTCCGAACTGGTTGTCGGACAGAGCAAAGTACACGACAAACACCGACTTGGGCAAACTCTTGCGCAGAAAGTGCGCGCACGCCACTGCCTCCATTCCCGACCCGATCACGGCAACGTGCCTTATGGCATCGTCAGAGGCCTCTCTGCCACCGCCTCCGCCTGCTGCCGTCGCCTCGGACGACATGTCTCGGCTGGAAGGAGTTCTTTCCCAAGCCAAGTCCTTCCTTCGTTCGTCCAGCCGCGGCGGTCGACCGGTTCTTCCGTGCCGGTCGCACTCTTTTAACTGGCACAAGAACCCCAGCCCGGACTCGGAGTCGTCTTCGGAGTCGGGCGCGGCAGCACCGACACCATCATCGCGTCGCGGTGGCAAGCCGGCCTCGCCGGATGCCGCTTCAGCACCCGTCCGCCCATCCAAGCCGCCTCTGGGTCCCTTCCTGTCGTATTTGGAGATGCGATGGGCACGATTCTTTGCGTCTGTTGGACTGGTGGCTCACTACGAATGTCCCGGCATGCAGTCGTACGTGCGGAACAGCGACGCTCTCATGCGGCACGCGAGTGGCGCGTACGACCGCTCTCGCAAGCGCTGGTATGTGCAGACACCAGATTTTTACGTGCCTGCCTGGCGAGCGTTCGTGGAGATTAAGGCCCGTGAGCCCGGAGCGCACACGTACGATATTGGTCGCCAGACCAGCGAGCGGATTGCCCGGCTCGGGGTGGAGCGCTTCATCTTGGTCCGGGGTGAGCCGAGCGTGGGTTGGGTGGACGCCGCGGACTACACGTACGGGAACGGCATCGCGGCGGACGCGACCATCTTCTTGCGCGGCAGGGTCGTGGGGGAGCGGTGTCGGCTGGGGATTGTGGACGATGACGGGGCGGGTCGGCTGGACTGGATCCGGGTGACGGGTGGAGACGACGCGGTGGCGTGCCTCCATCCGGATCTGATCGGCGCCTGCATCGCCATCCAGGAGCGGGAGTACGTGCCTCCTGAGCACGTGGAGGGTTCACGGCGCTTGGTGAGATCCTTGCACAAGATCGGACGGGAAGCCTTGGGCGCCTTTGCGCCGTGCTCAGCAGATCGGGCCAACGAGCTGTACTCGACGCCAAGGTACAGAACAATCCCGCAGGCGCCTGCACCAAAGCGAGCTCGCCTTGACCGAAGCCCCGCGCGAACTGCGCTTCCGACGGTGCTTGAAGCCAAACGTGCCAGCTGTGGAGACGGAGACACGGGGAAGCTGGCTCCGGCCGGCGCCGTCACGCCGGTGGAGTACGACAGCGCCGAAGAAGACGCGCGAGCAGGATTCGGTTCGTTGACCGAGGCAGAGCTAGCAGAAATTGGTTCTTACTTGTCGTGAAATGGCCGCAAGCACAGCCTCTTCGCACAAAGAACCGGAGAAGGAGACTTCAAGCAACATCGACATCTCCTGGTTTAACACGGATGACAAGCGCGCCGAACTTCTCCAAACTCTACAGCACCGCGCCATGCAGGCCCCATATGGCGGTTCTACCATGTGCCTAAGCGAGGCCAAAAAGCTGTTAGACACGTACATGGACTACGTGCGAGGCCGCTGCATGAAGATGACTGTACCTTCCGTGGCCAAGGGGAACAAATTGAACGGATCCCTGTACGACCGCTATGCGCACATGACGGCACTGGCAACTGTACGGGAATTGCGCGGGGATTCAAGAACCATCGTGGCGTACCTTTGGTAAGATAGTTGTAGGTGACATTGTGCCTGGCGACCAGAATGTCGCATGCCGCCGCCGCGCTTGCCACAAAGTCCGGCAGCGAGATTGACGACGGTAGCGAGTTGTACGTGGCGTCGCCGATCGCCTCGAGAATTTGTAGGATCATGTTGTGGGTGAGCTCGTCGGTACTGCGGTCCTTCCGTCGACACGACATTTGCAGGGTGAAGTGGCACTCGTGCTCACGTTCACGGTCCTCCAAGTAATCACATTGCATACCTTTTGGCAGCAGATGGCGTCTTAGGGGGCGCGGGCGAAGAAGAATCAGTATTACCTTCGCCCGTAGAAGTAGTGCCTTCCGGCCAATCCGTGTTGCCTGAATCCAAATCCATGTGCACGCCAGCCATTTCATAGTGCATCGGGGCATAAAAAAACTAAGGTGCTGGTGCTTGTTGCGGAGCCCAAAGCTTCAATGTATGCCCCCGCCTCCCGTGGCCGCCTGGCTGCCAACCGCATCACCGCCGCTCAGCATATCCGCCGCTGTTTTGAACCCACACTGCCGGTAGATCTCCCCAAGGAGCTCTTCGTACATGGGCACGTAAAAGTCGATTCCCACCACCCAATCGCACCGGAACATGCATCCGGCGAACTCAGGGTTTAACGACATCGTCCGCTCCCTCTCTAGCTTGAGGCTTCGCTCTCGAAGCGTCGTGGTGTAGTACATCTCTCCAATCTCGGGCACGCGGCCTTGGCGGTTGTTCTTCCACCACTCTGCAAACACGCGCAGCAGCACCGGGAGCGGCACGCAGTACTGGGGCCCCACACGCATCTGCTGCCCGTCCGGGTTGGTAAGCCACGCGTAGAAGGGGTTGAGCCGCATCTTCATGTCCCACTGGTTGATCTTGACGACGAGACCGAACACCTGAGGCAGCGGCATCCTCAGACAATCACGGATCATCTCGTGGTAGGCCAAGACTCCTTTGATCATGAGCAGAGACCTCTCGTTCATGACTGCTTCCTTGACACCGGGGTCCATGGTCTCTGGTGCGAACCTGTACACGAACGGGATGATACGTCTTAGAATATTGCCGATGAAGTCGAGCATCGAGCGGGGGTCCTCGTTGCCGACTCCGAGCGCGGGCCACTTGGCGTCCACGGTCTCGGCCTGCACCCCTTTGCGCTCGATCTGAACGTGGCCGCCGGTGATGAGCTCCAGGAAGACGTCGCGCGGCATGGCCCAGTCCTTGGTGATCTCCGGGAACGCGATGGCCACCGCCTCCTTCATGTTACCCAGAGCAAACAGCGGGTTGACGGTCGAAGGAATCCATCCGATGGCATGGTGCGGCATGGACTTCCCCAGTGTCTCGACGCCCACCGACTTGCCCGTGCCCGGCAGACCTCGAATGAAGGGCATGACTCCCCACAGGTCCATGCCCAGCGGGAAGTGCATGCGCCCAAACACGGTTCCAAGCAGGCAGCGCACGTGCTTGGTGTACTCATCGCACTCGCACGCGTAATGCCTCCATGGCTCCTTCCCAGGCACCCATCCCGACAGATCCTCCAGGTACTGCCCGGGGAACCATTGCTGCAGGTCGCTCACCGGCGCGCGCTTGACCTTGGACCACTGACAGTGCTCCCGGCAAAACGGGCATACGGGATCGGGCAGGCGGCCTTCCTGCACCAATATCTTCCCCTCGGTCTCCTCGATATGCTTGCAGCGCCGTGCGGTTCGGTTCCATTTTGCGATCGTCCGATCAAAATCACGGGTAGTCCATGCGGTTTGCACGTCTTCAAGCGCCATCTCTCTCTCACGCGCTTGGTCCGCCGAGTCTCCTGGGCGTCCCGGCGCCACGCACTTATACTCGGCGGTATCTTCGAGTCGCCTCGGAGGACGGATGTCGGAGGTTCCCTGCCGCACGCGGTTGTGTCGTGTCGTCAGGATCCCGAGGCACCCCTTGATTCGGTGTCCGGTCTCCAGCGCGTGCAGGTACCGGTACGCAGAGTCGTCAAGGTCCGCCAGCAGCTCTCCGTCGCCGTCCTCTTCCAGCATGGCGTGTGCCTTCTCGCTCTCTTCGATCGCGGCCTCCATCGCAGGCAGCTGCACAAAGTGCTGCGTGCGGAGGATGGTGTCAAAAGCCGGGGTCTTGATCTCGTTCCACGTGTTGCGAACTGTGGTTGCGTCAATATCGGCCGACCCCGGCATCCGGTGGAACACCTGTGTGCCCCTAAGTTCCTCAGCGTGGTCTATGACATCCAATGCCTGCAGCGTTCGAATGTTGATTACGAGCCGGTCCCCGAACAAGTATAGCATGTGGTTCGGCCTGTACCAGGGCAGCCGTGGCTCCGTCTCCCTCTGCACATGGTCCACCAGGCCGTGATACATGACGCGCTGCTTCTGCGCCGTGACCAGCTCGTACAGCCGCGGTGTCACAAGAGGAGAGGCAAGGTACGACACCAGGCTGCGGACTGTCTTGAAGTCATCGTCCTCCACGACTTCGTACACCGGAAGCGGCTTGCCTTGAGAGACCACTTGTACATACAGGTTGCCGGCGCGGTCCTTCACGATACCGTTCGCCTCGCAGTAGTCGTACACGATGTTCAGTGCTTCGACCATCGGGTTCTCTTCGTCGTCTCTGTCGCCGCTTGTGATCATGTTGGCGGTGATCATTCGCATGCTCGACTCCATGTCGAGAGTGCTGTCGTGCAAGCTGCGACGCAGCACAAAGCGAGACATGCACTGCATGTGAACAAACTGAATTGTCTGCACCAGCTGCGAGCGCACGGTATCTATGACCTCTACCGGGTGGCGTATCTCTTCCTTGATCGCCATGGTTCGCAGCTTGGCTGTGATCATAACCACGCTGCGGCGAATGCCCTTGAAGTGCTCGTCAATGGCCTTCAGCGTCGACGGCGGTGTACCTCGGGGGAACACTAGCTCCTCCGTTGAATCGTTGGGCGTGACACCAAACTCGGTGTAATTCCTGCGCAGCACGGCAAGCGTCCGCATCAGATCGTCGGCGTCTTCGGGCCGTGACAGTGCCAAGCTCGGGGCTTCACCGGATCCCGCGCCCGAGGCGGCTTCGACTTCAACACCGGCCTCGTCGTGGTCGCCGCGTGCCACGGCCTCCTGCTCCGCCAAGGCCCGTTCCCGGCGAGCCCGGCTGCCCATCTCGCCCAAGGTCGCCGCCAGCTCGGAGTCATACCCAACATCATCCGAGCCGCTGCTTCTGGAGTCGTCTTCATCAGATTCGTCGCCCTCTCGCTCGGAGCCGTGAGCATCGTCGCCAAAGCTCAAACGTCCGGACCGATCGCTCTGCGTGCCGCCGTCGAGGCTCTCGTCTCCGCTGGCGCCCTCCTCCTCTTCAGGTCCAGCGCGCATTGCGGCTTGCATTTTTGTGCAAACACAAAAGCCAGACCGGCGCCCAACGACTGTGCGTGTGATTTGAGCGATTAAAGCGGACGGAATATCGATTCTGATGCAGTGTCGGCCGCGGCACAACTGCCGGGCGTGAACTCGAAGTACACGTAACTTTAATCGGCCGGGGGAAGCCCCGGGTGTATGCAAACGCGAACGAATCGCCTGAAGCGAAGCTGCGTTGGCATGTGTGGACCTGTATAAAACGATTCTCTGACTTGGACCGTCCAGCCACGGTGTTTGCCCCGAAAGTTCAAGCGTATGGCGGCAGTTGCCGACGCTGCTGCTGCTGGCCAGGCCGAGTCTCTCCCATGGATTCTGGTGACCGGCGGTCTGGGCTTCATCGGAAGTCACGTCGTGGAGCACCTCGGCAGCTTCGGGACGCATCGCATCATGGTCGCGGATGCTCGAACGTACGCCGTGCAGCCTGCGTCGGTGGCAGCGCTGGAGAGTCTGGAGCTGGTGGAAGTCCGGACGTTGGACCTTCGCGATCCGATGCCGATCAAGGATCTGATGGCTGAGGTTCCCTTCGAGATGGTGATGCACTTTGCCGCCGAGTCGCACGTCGACCGTAGCTTTGGCAATTCCACGGCCTTCACCGCCACCAACGTCATGGGGACACACAACCTGCTCGAGGCCTGGCGATGCTCGCCGCACAGGTATGGCCTCAAGGCGTTTGTGCACGTGTCCACCGACGAGGTCCACGGCTCCATCGAGCACGACCTGGATGACCCGGACCAGATCTAGCACGTGGTAATGCAGCCAACCAACCCCTACGCGGCCTCCAAGGCGGCGGCAGAGATGTTCATCATGGCGTACCACAAGTCGGACAACCTTCCGTACGTTATCACGAGGGGCAACAACGTGTATGGACCGCGGCAGCATCCGGAGAAGCTGATTCCAAGGACCCTGTCTCGTTTGCTGGAAGGCAAGAAGGCTCAAGTTCACGGCAGTGGGTCGCAGACCCGAACCTTTGTGTTCGTGAAGGACGTGGCGCGCATGTTCGGGGCGGTGGTACAGCATCCGGAGGACGCCAAGCGAGCGACGGTGCTTCTCCTGGGATGCCAAGACGAAGAGAGATCGGTAGCAAGCGTGGTCGCGGATTGCTGCAAGGCGCTGGACCTGGACCCTGCCGAGAGGACGGAAGTGGTGGAAGACCCTCGTCGGTTCAACGACACACGTTACGTTGCCGGGATATCGTCGTTCTTTGTCAAGCACGACGCTGTTCCGCGAGTGGGGTGGGCCGAGGGATTAGCTTTGACCGCGGAGGTGTATCGAAGTTGCGCTCTTGCCGACAAAGCGCTCGAAGCCTGCGAGAAGGCGACTGCTGCCAACCCAGGTCCATGAGAGATGGTTGGGTGGGTGGCGGACTATTTAGAATCAGCGGAAGGCGGCTGCAGCCGACCGGGGCAACTGAATAACACCGACTGCCTGACTGCCTGTCTTCCGTACGTCAAACCACTTCACTTCTTCAGAACATGTTGGTGCGGCAGAATGGGCACTTTCGGGCCGTGGGTGCCCCGCTCTTGCGCCAGGTGTTGAGACACTCCACGTGCACCACGCAGACGTCCTTGCTGCAGTTCTTCCCGCGGCTGAGCTTGTGCTTCCGGGGATCCATGGTATGCGTGCAGATGGCACAGTCCCCTCCGACAAATCCCTTCCGTGGAGCTCGAGTTCCCGGTACGCGCCGGACGGGCTTGTCGCCCGCCTTCTCACCCCACACAGGGCGTCGTGCCGCCGCCGCCGCCGCCGCCGCCGCTGCCGTCATCGCCGCCACTGCGGCTGCAGTCGAGGAATCCGTCTCACTTGCAGCTCTCACACCACCTCCTCCGGCAGCAGCGGCGACTTCACCCCCGGCGCCAGCGGCGACGCCCATCCCCTCGCCAGGATCCTCGGCGGCAATCGCGGTCTCTTGCCCATTGGCCTCACGGACGGCCGCCAAAGCCCGACTGTCCCATTGGGGTTGCATCATATCGTCTGACATATCGTCTATATATGCTTGCATCCGTCGTTCTTGGTCTTGCCTCTGTTGTTGCTGCTGTTGAAGCAGGCGCAAGAACATGTTCTCGACAGAAGGCATCGCGGGCGGAGCGGGCAGCCATCCGGCCAAAGCGTCCAGCTAGGCTATGATATGAGTACGAATCGCTGCGGCTTCGGCCTCCTACGATGCCATCAAGTATCGGGCACTCATATCGTTTTATTTGGCTTTGACAAATGAGTCGCACCCCTTCCCCACCGGAAGTGCCGGCGCACGTAAAACCGGAACTAAGTCGGTTGTAACCTGTCGCGAGGGGTCTAGAATCGTACTGGTCAGTGCTTCCACGAAGTCTCTTCGACCAATACCGAAGCCCTGGTCCACTCCGGCGGCGGAGTACCGATCCATACCGCGGAACCACGCGCGCTGGGGCGTGTCCAGAGCCACTCGAACCTTCCGCCCGGTCCCGTCCAGTGCTGGGTCTCCAAAACGGCCGAGGCTTCTGGTGCTAGCACGTGCACAAGAGTGCCGTCCGATCGCCGGCCTTGGTAGAACGCCATACGGAGCATGTTTTTAAATGAATGAGGTCAGCGCCAGATGCCTACTCCCGACAATGTCGCCTTGACTCGGACGTTTCGGTCTGTTGGTATTTGGACCTGGATTGAAACGCCGGCATGGACGCATCCATAACGCCCAGGCCAAGTTCCGACACGTCTCTCATTGCGGTCATTGAGATGCACAAGAGCAGACGGATCGTAAAGCATCATGCCGCCAAAAAGACTGCCACGGCCGACACCGATCCGCAGGGACACATAAAGCATGCCACGCAACAGGTCAAGGAGTCCAAGCAGAGGCAGCAATCGAAGGATATGTTGATTGCAAAGCAAAGGCAAGTTCGCGAAACGGATTGAGAGAAACTGTCATGGCGGCAGCACCCAGTAGCTCAGTCTCAGCTATGTTTCCGCCGGCGACATTTAGATCGGTATCTTTAAAGAGCGATTATGACGCCGGTCCCTGGAGCCATCAACTCGAACCATGCGGGATGTATGATGACGCAAAATATATGTGCACGGCGCCCGGTCAGCCGTAGGCGTCATTCACAGGATTTAGGGCCATATCGGTGCAGCCGGTGCAGATCAACGACATCATTGACATGGTTGCTGGCATGCGCAAGGACGCGGCCACTCGCCGGGCATACGAGATCGCGTCGCTGTACACGTTCAACGGTGACGAGATCTTGCGCGGCAATACGTTTGGGTGGTCCTCGCGCGTGCGGTCGGCGATGGAATCGCGCAACGTGGTTGGCGCCCGTCAAAGTTAGCACACAGACCCCCCATTTCCGTCCGTGGCCGACTGGCTGTTGCGACACGTGTTCACCAGTCTTGGGCCCGACGGAATCGACCGGCCTTTAATCGGCACTCCCACGGTTGACGTTTGGAGTAACCCGTGGATTCGCGGGATTTTGCACGTTGGCGGATTCAAGATCGAGAACCCGCGCGACGACGACTGGGAGCTTTGTTTTGACACAGGCATTGGGATGACGCCGGAACAAATCGATAGGTTCTGCGCAAACCTAGAAGACGACAACATTCGCCGGGAGCTCAACGGAGCGATCGATATGATTGCGTCGTGCTCTCCCATCCCAAAGAACCGCTCCATCTTCCGCTCCTAGGCCCTGACGCCGGAGTAGGCCTCAAAGGTGACACCGCAGTCAATCGTCGAGAACTTCAACCAGAGACACACGTCATTCTCGCTTGACGTCGGCATCGTTCATTCCTTTGGCTTCAATCGCGTGGCGTTCCTGCGTCAGGAGGCGAAGAAGGCCGCCGCGAAGAAGGCCGCCATGCAAGAGTCCGCCGTGCAAGAGTCCGCCGTGCAAGAGTCCGCTGCGGGCGACGGTGGAAGTACACTTGTTAGTGAAGGCGCCGCCGCGAGTGGCGGTGGCGGTTCGGAGGCACAAGCGGATGCGGAACCCGAGTCTGGGAAGCGCGGTGGAGGCGACGACGCTTTGGCCGTGTCAACAAAACGCAGCAAGAAGGGTTGG
>Ga0208646_1000846_pt1 | contig 17171 bp, 15 predicted proteins | sample AntAceMetag02UK8_FD_184762 | JGI IMG/M metagenome (GOLD analysis project Ga0208646, IMG submission 184762) | Saline lake microbial communities from Ace Lake, Antarctica - Antarctic Ace Lake Metagenome 02UK8 (SPAdes) (version 2) | ecosystem: Environmental > Aquatic > Non-marine Saline and... | reverse complement strand
GCCATGAACTAATCGATAATAGAGGTACTTCTTATCGGAGTTTTTGTTCTTCTTTTCAATTCGCCTGATGTACATGTGGGCAATATACATAAATCAAAGCTCAATAGCAAATCTATGGGTCACAACAAATGAAATTTTAGCATTTCATACCACCCTGAATCACTTTAAACGTACTTTTGTCTCAAAAAATAAATTGAAACAATCGATTTTATCCGATTTATGGGGGCTCAATTTTCAAGTTGGGTTAAGAGAATTTTTGGATGATTCCATAAGGGATCATTGTCGTTTCTTAACTCAAAGAAAGGCCTAATGATAAACGCTGATTAAGTCTAAGTGTATGATGACCTTCTTAATAATAAAATAATTGGGAACTTCTCTTTACTGTTTCTGATATGTGCGTTTTTGTTCCTTTCGTAAATAGTATACCATATACAATAACGTTAATTAGCATCAATTACCTTTTTTCAAAAATCCACTTGATCGATGTTAGCATAAAAAGACATCCAATAAAAAAATGCAGGAAGTAACCGCTTACATCAAATTAAATGAAAACCGCAGATTTTAGTTACTTGATAAATTTTAGTTTTCGCCTATTGACTTTTACGAAATAAATGCCTGACGACAATGAGGAAACATTGATGGAAGAACCTGTTTTTTAAAAACGGACTCGCCTTTTATATTGATTACTTCTACCAAATCTCCATCACCGATTCCTTTAATAGTAAGAAAGTCCGTCACTGGGTTGGGTATGAGCTTGAGCATGACTTCCTCGCTTTCGATAATTTCCGAAAGTTCTGGGGCATCAGTAACACGATTATTTGGTTTTGGGTCTAATAATGACAGTAGTGTCGGATCGTACCATGAGTTTTCGGTAATGGCCAAGCCAGATGTTTCATCTGTATACTTATTTCCTAAATCTGTAATATTTGTTTTCTATCGGCTAAACCACATTTTCTGCCCTCGCCTTTATCAAAACATTCGATCCAAGCATATCTCTCTGCATAATCTTGATTTGGATGTTCTAACCATGCAATAGCATTTTCCATAAATGCTTTCTGGACGTAGGTGTATCTCCAAGGGTTAGCATTCAACTCTGTAATCCAGATTGGCAGACCAAAATCATTATGTATTTTTTGTACATACAATTTAAACCAGTTAAATATTTGATTCGCATCGGCTCCTTTCGAGGTTTTAGGACTACCTCCCTAATCGTACCAATGCACGGCAACAAAATCCATCCGATATTCTTCCCCATGAATTGTTTCGACAAAATCGTTTCGCCAGCCATGCGCCGATTCGGTGGTCGCTGGAGATCCTAATCTTAACCCTGTCATCAATAGCTCTTCATACTCATCTCTCGCTTGATATGGATAAAGGTTTGATTCATGCGAGTTGTCTGGCTCATTGAAAGCGAGCAAATGACTAATATTAGAAATCGTTGCGTGATCATTTGCCGCTCCTGATCCCCATGCCATAGGCACATATTCCACTGTGGGAGTGGAAGAGGCGAAATGCCCCTAGTCGTAGCACCAATTGGCACTAACCAATGCGGCTAAAGTTGCCCCATTTTAGTTGCCATTATTGCTGTTTAGTTTACGCCCTACTCCTTTTTTATTGGTCGCTTTGTGAGGCACTACTTTTATATAGGAAATCTGATTGTTCAGTTCAGCCGGTAGGGGGTTTTTTAGGTTTCCTGATCGGGCAATATGCGTTTTGCCGTACCCTTTGCCATCACCTACATCAGAGAAGGTCACCTGAAAACCTTGATAAACTTTAATAGAGTTAGCCTTATTGTTCAGACCATTTGGAAAACCCGCGTTTTTGTAAGTTCCAGACCATAACTCAGCATTGGTTGTTTGCCAGTCTTGATTTGTGCCGTTGTAGGTTATTACGCCTTGCGCTCTCAGCAATTGAGCCGACAAAAGACATATTATGAGTAATAAATTTTTCATTAGACTTAGGGTTTGATTCAGTCATCACGTTTCCTAATCTATAATTTGGACAGGGGCACAGAACGTTCAAGTGACTGGGTAATAAGGTCTAATTTGAAAAAGGAAGATCTTTTAATATTTCAAAAAATCTCCCCTTAAAACAGGAATCTTCTATATGAACAGGTAATTTAGAGGATCTAACACCTTACAAATACACTTATTATTATCTGTTGTGGGTAAGAGGTCACTCTGGTTTTTAGATATATATTCTAAAAGCATTGACAAAAATTAGAGAAGGGAATGGTCGGTAATTTTAGCATTGACTAATTTGGTTGGTTATGTCCCCCGAAATAAAGCAGCTTCAACTAATGTCGTTTGGTTCGATGTGACTCTGCGTTAATTAGATCCATAAGTATTGTAGTTTTTTAAAAGTAAGGTTAACCTGAAAGTATCCTATTTCCACCTAACGAATGTTGTTCTTTCACCTTCGATTAAATCAAGAACCTCGTAGCAAGCTGCGAAGCATGAAGGCAAATAATTGTTTTCTATTCGATGCGAGCATCGGAGAGTATTACCCAGAAAGTAGAATTTAGTTACCAACGCTATGATAAAAGATATACTAACATTATTGCTTTTTGCCCCACTCATTGGCTGGGCACAATGGCGAGTCACCGCAATTCCAATAGCTCATAGATACGACGATGTTTTTTTTATAAACCAAAACGAAGGATGGACTGTAAACTCACGTGGAAAAGTATATAAAACCACAGATGGTGGAGAACAGTGGTCATTCAATTTTGAGGCAGATGCCTATTTAAGAAGTATTGAATTTGCCACTCCTGAATTAGGCTATATCGGATCCTTGTCTAGCACAATTTATCGAACCCAAGATGGCGGTGATACTTGGGTCGATATTTCGGATAACATCCCTTTTGACATTACAAAAAATGGACTTAATTACGATCATGTCCCTGGTGCGTGCGGACTTTCTGCCCCTTCACCCGCAGTAATCTATGCCTGTGGCATTTGGTCAGGTGAAGTTTCCTATGTTGCCAAATCTTTAGATGGTGGAGACAGCTGGACTACTTATGATATGACCCTATATGCTACAAAATTGGTTGATATTATGTTTTTCAATGATCTAGAAGGTTTTGCCGCAGGAACCAATGATGATTCCGAAAGCGATAATTATGGTGGTGTAATACTTCATACCATAGATGGTGGAGAAACGTGGACGACCGTCCTTTCAACAAATGTAGCGGAAGATTATATTTGGAAACTACAAACCCCTGACTCGATAAACATTTTTGACAGCATAACCTCCCTTCCTTTTGCGAATGATGTGCGTTTTGCGAAATCAACTGACTCAGGAGAAACTTGGGATATTCAAAAAGTGCGAGACGATAAATGGACCTATATCCAAGCAATAGGCTTTAAGGACGCGTTGACTGGCTGGACCGGCGGTACTTTTCAGGGGGAAACTGGCGCGGAAACAGCCTTATATGAAACAAATGATGGGGGTGCTACATGGCAAGAAATAGCCGATGGCACGATTAATACTTTTAACCGCATTTACATGTTTGATGAACAATCAATATTTATGTCGGGAAGTCAGGTCTATATCTATGATCAAGAACAGGTCATCGAAGAAGAAGAAGCTTTACAAATAAACGAGCATTATCATCAAATAAGCGCCTCCCCAAATCCTACATCACATTCAATCACCTTAGATGTTTCCATCAGTCCGTTTACACGAACAAACCTTGATGTTTTCGATGCGTCGGGTAAGCAAGTAAAAAGTATTCAATCTGGTTTTTTGAATGGCGGTAAACATCAATTTTCTGTTGACCTGTCAGGATTGAAAAATGCAGTATACTTGATTCGCTTGCATACCAATGAAGGATTGAATATCCTACGTGTAGTAAAAAAGTAGTTCACGTCGGTAAGGTTTTTTATAAAGAGAGCCTATCACTATTAAATATTATGGAACTGTTTTTTTTGAATATATGCTGCATAAAATAAGCGCTCATTATACTTTGCTAAAGACGCCCATAAATCAAGCCGCGTATTTGCCTTTCTCGAGGTTCTTGTGTTCCTCAGCGTTAGAAAAAAGTGTTTCCTTTTTAGCTCACTAAACTATTCCTAAGACTGATTTCACGGACACTTTAGTGGGCCCCTGAGTATTATTCCTCTAGTTTCTAGGAAATAGCATGACTCAAGACTTATTTATATCTTCGCTTACATCATAAATATACTTCATTTTGAATCCATTCCTCTTTTCCATTTCCTGGTTAATCCTCTTATTATCGACAGACATTGACACTCCAAAAGAGGACGTCACCTTAAGTCAGCGGCCGATTTCCGATACCGTATTTAACACGCTTATTTGGGCCGATGAGTTTGAAGAAGAAGGGGCAATTAATACCAAGAACTGGTTTCATCAAACGAAACTCCCACCTTGGGGTAGTTGGTTTGGTGGGTTGATAAACCATTATACCAACCGCATTGAAAATTCCTACGTTGATAATGGCTATTTAAATCTTGTCGCCATAAAAGAGTCCTTTGAAGACCAAGGACATACCAAAGAATACACCTCTGCCAGGTTGAATTCTAAATTTGCTTTTACCTACGGAAGAGTAGAGTTTAGAGCAAAAATGCCTTCAGGCATTGGTACCTGGCCCGCCATTTGGATGCTCAACAAAGAGATAAATGAAGATGGTGCCTATTGGCAGCAACAAGGTTTCGGGAAGACCAACTGGCCGGACTGTGGGGAAATCGATATTCTTGAACATTGGGGAAGCAAGCAGGACTCTGTACAAAGTGCAGTACACACTAAAGCAAGCCATGGACATGAAGTGACAACCTTAGGTGGCCAAAAAATCATAGATGCCTCCAATCAGTTTCACACCTATTGTTTAGTGTGGACAGCCGAAAAAATGGTCTTTAGTGTTGATGGAAATCAACATTATGAATACAACCCGAAGGTTCGGAATGATGAAACCTGGCCTTTCGATAGCGATCAATATTTCTTGTTGAATATCGCAATAGAGCCAAACATTGACGCTAATTTCAAAAAGAGTGCGATGCAGGTGGATTACATCAGGGTTTATCAATGATCAAATTTGCCTTTAGTTCTTCCTAAAACTAACAACATTGGTCATGTCAGACACGGTTTTGAAAATGAAAAGAGGCATAATGAAGTAGTGAGCAACATTTCATCTACGCTTTTTTGAGCGCCTCGATTTTAAAAATTTCTTCTAAATAAAAAACCTCTGAGCAAGCGAGATTTGAAGGCGGATAATTGCTTTTTATTCGTTGCAAGCATTGGGAAATAGTACACAAGGTGGGATTTAAAAGAACTTCAAAACCAAACGTAATTATTTTACTCAATTCTAATAACGTTGGAGCGTTTTCAGTTTTCGCACTTATTACGCTACTTTTTTTGGGCTTACCATTGGTGCTATTTATTGAATGCCTTTTGTTGATAAAGAAGGAATCCGAGCGCGCCAAAATCTATTTAATTATTACTGAAATATATCTTAATTATTGCCGGAGGTCTGTGTGGAGGAACGATAAGTGCCCGACACTTCCTGGTATCGCGATTGTAATAGCCCATATTATCAATTTAACACACCCGCTTCCCTTACATTGAAAACAAACCAAACAGCACCCATATTAACGATTTGATGAAACATCTCTAAATCAAATTAATAAGAATATTGTCCTTGCTTATCGGAGTAGCCAGTGCTACAATAAGACTCTACTTTCAGGTTAATACTCTTTTTTCCAAATAAGAAAATCATGGGTATCGAGGAAGAACAAACTGATCACACCATGAACTATTCGATAGCGCTTCATCAACGACCTCTCTGAAATAATCCAGAGTATACAAGCTAATAAGAAGCCTGGCTCATTTTTATCTAAGAAATTGAACGACCAAGGCACGTTATGCCACAGCTAACCAATCAAGGCTATGTATTTTTAAAACGTACCAACTATTGGAAATTGAAAAGGCTGCCCGATGATGGGCAGCCTTTTTTCAATAGTCTTTTAAAATTTACTTTACCGTCAAATTGTACTGCTCCGTTGTGTTGAGTGGGCAGAAGTACACGTATTCTCCAGCTACCAATACTACTTCGTTTGATGTTTGAGCTGCCCCATTTGGGACTACCTCCGTGACATAAGCAGTTTTAATATGGTCTTCAACTTCTGTTTTTCCTTTAGGAGCCAAAACGAATCCTACAGCATGATCAACTCCATTATTCGAAATTTCGAAAACGTAGGGAGTTCCTGCTTTCAGTTTTACTTTTTCTTGTGTGAACCTACCAGGAGTTTGCTCCAATTTCACTGTTTTTACTTTTTGAGCTACCGCTTCTTGTGCGAATAAAAAACCTACCGCTAATACGATAATTGCTATTAAATTTTTCATTATTTGATTGATTACAATATTTGATTTGAAAGAGGATGTGGCATTAAAGGAAGGATTGAGATCGAGTTAAACGAACCCGTTATCAAAGCGCTGTGGCCACATCCAAAGATTTATTTATGCTATTGCTAGTTCAGGTGCTGCGGGAAAATCTATGGGGACTTGCGTAGCGCCATAAATAAAGTTGCTAATCACTTTGTCGCCGATGACAAGGATAATATCTACAAGGTTTTCTGTGGTATAGCCTGCTGTAAAAAGATTTTCTCTTACCTCTAAAGATGGTTTACTTCTATTCAAAGTAATATCATCTACAAACTTCGCCAAGGCATCAAGTTTAGCGTCAAAAGAGGCTGACCCTTCTCTTATTTCTAGAATTTGATCATCTGAAAATCCATTCATTTTTCCCAGAGTAGTGTGAGCGGCCAAACAGTAAGCACATTCATTAATCTGAGAAACGACCAAGTTGATCACTTCTCTTTCTTTTGCCGTCAAAGAAGACTTTCTGTTTTGTAATGCTAGGTAATCTCCAAGTGCTGTGTCACTGTGTGCGTATGTTGCATATAGATTTGGAACAAAGCCGAGACCTTTTTGTAATTGGTCAAAAACAGCTTGATTAGCTTCACTTACTTCTTCTCTAGTTGGGACGTTTATTGTAGTTGACATGATTTGTATTTTTAAGTTGTTTTATTGTTTTCGTTTACAATACAATTTTACGGCTTGCAGGCAGGCAAGTGACCGTCCACACTTCCCGACTCCTTGTCAATTATTCCCTTTGTCAACATTTTAGTAACTATGATCGCCTCCTCTGAGCCTTTGGCCAACAAATCTGCGATGGTAAGAAAACGAAAGAGGTCACCTCCGAAAGAAGATGACGTTAGTAAAAACTATTCAAGAATCTCCGAGCAAGCTCGCCCGGTAGGAAGCGAGATAAGTGTTTTCTATTCGATGCAAGCATCTGGGAATAGCAGCCACAAGATGGGATTCAAGCAGCCATCATGCTATTTCTCGGGATTTGGTTTGTTTAAATTCTTGCGGAGTGAGGTGTAGCACTTTTTTAAAAAGCTTATGGAATGCCGCGGGATCATCAAAATTGAGATCATGTGCTATTTCTTTTGCTGATTTATCCGAATAAAGTAATAACCGTTTTGCTTCAAGGACGATACGTTCATGGATTACCTGAAGTGGTGTTTTATCATTGTACTTTGCAAACAAATTAGAAAGGGTTTTGGGAGATTTGAACAATAACTCGGCATAGTCAGACACTTGTCGCTTCTCTTTGTAGTGCATATCTACGAACACATTGAACTTTCGAATAATATCGATCTGACTGTCCTTAAGTTCGGAGGGCATTAATTGCTCTTTGGCAATCCGAGTAACTTTTATGATCAACCTTTTCAACAGCATTTGGAGCATCTCACCTTGAATATTGTCTCTAGTGAAAAACTCCTCTTTGAAGACGTGATAAAGTATTTCGAACTTTTCAGCTTCTGTTTCACTCAGCTTGATAATTGGTGATTCCTGTCTGCCCATGAATATGATTCCATTACAGGATACTTCATGGTCATGGTCATTGATACAGTAAAACTCTCTGTTGAACGAGAAGGCAACTAAAGCGGAGTTTCCCTTTTTATAAGTTACTTTCTGAAAATAGGTGGTAGTCGTCATGAAGTTTTTCTTCAGCACGTTATCAACCCCGTCGACAATGACCGTGGCATCTTTGTCCGACCTATTCCAAATGATGGAGATCAAGTTTTTATAAGAGGCGTATTCATTACTGTCTATTGGGTAATTGTCGCTCATTCCGAAGAATGACCCAAGATCATTGCCTTTGTATGTGTAAACCATAGTGATCCAAAGGTTGATTAATCTTTGGTAAAACGCAGCTTCATGCCCTCATACTTGGCGACAAACCCTAGCTTTTCATAGAATCGGAGAGCAACTGATCTTTCCTTATCGGTAGCTCATTGTAGTTTTAATCGCCCTTTTTGCCAATTAAACATATATAATAAGGTTACATTAAAAAATAAACGATCAACCCTCGTATAAATTAACGATTTGACAAAACCTTGACATGAAATCATTAGGAATATTGTCCTTCCTTATCGGAATATCCGGTGTGTTGGTCATATTTTACTTTCAGCATAAAGCGGCAATCAGGAGCGAGGATTTTGGAGGCTTAGTTTCTTTTTTTACCTACGGACGGAATAATTATTTCACGATTTTGATTGTGGCGTTTGCAGGACTGATTATCGGTTGTCTCACTACTATTAAAACAAGAACTTTATTCGCCATCGTTGGGTTTACGCTTTGTGCTCTAAATTTAATACACTTGTTTAGTCATTCTTCTTAGAGCAGGCGCGCATGATAATTGAAGACCAAAAAAAGCCACTCGAAAAATGAATCTCCTCATTTAATCGTTCGGGCTTTGATCCCCTGCTTAAGATTAGTGAACTTTAAAATTCACAACACAATCATGAGATGAGTCGTCCAGAAAATAGTCAGGAGCCCGAACCTTCCAATAATCCAAAGCCCAATCGAAAAAGGAGTGCGAAAGAGGAAGGGGCGACACAAAACCAGGAACAGCCCAAAAAACAAAAAAAGAGCTTTTTAAGTAAATTCATAACGCTTTTTATGCTGCTGCTTATCTTGGTTGGTGTGTGGTTTGGCTACAAAATGCTCAACCCAAGTATTGCTGGTCCTCGAATTAATCCTCTAAATCTAGTTCCTGAAAACGCTCTTTTCATTCTAGAAACGGATGAACCTTATCGTGCTTGGTCCGAACTAAGCAAAACTGCGCTTTGGGATATTCTACAAAAAGATCAGGAATGGAAAGCATACGGCACGGCTTTGTCAGATATTGAAAATACCCTTTCTGGTTTTGACCAAGCATTGGATTTGCTTACCAATCGAACCGTTTATATCAGCGGACATCTTTACAGAAAGGGGCAGCTCGGTTATTTATATCTGTTGGACCTTGGCGGTATGGCCGCTCTTGCGACTTGGCTATCACATAGTGAAAATGTGACCACACGTACTTTCCAGCAAAACACCATTTATGAGAAGTTTGACCCGGAAACAAAAGAGACCTTATACTTCACCATCGTAGACGATATGTTGGTCGCTTCTTATGTCCATGTGCTCGTGGAAGCTTCTATAAATGAAAAAGAACAAGCGACTTTATCGCGTTCTCTGGACTTTATAGACATTCGAAAAAAAGTAGCTGGAGAAGGCTTGATCAGAATGTATTTGAATTATGACATCTTCTATTCTTTTCTTGATCAATCTTTAAGTAAAAATGATGTTGCGACCTTGCGCAAAGAGATTCCCTTCCTTTTTAGCGGTTTTTACTTTGATGTAGAAGATGATTTTATGTCATTGGAAGGGTCATCTAATTTCAATGACCAGCAATCGACCTATCTGTCCCTGTTTTCCAAGTCAGGCATTGGTAAAATGGATATTGCCCAAATAGCACCAGAAAACACGTCCATATTTTTAAGCTTTGGGTTTGAGTCTTTTGCAAAGTTTTATGAAAACCTGAGCGAACAGTTATCACGCGATCCGGCATTAGGCGAAGGTTATGCCTCCTACACCGAAAAAACAGAAAAATTTCTTGACATTGATTTGAAATCCGATTTCGCCGATTGGATCGATGACGAAATCGCTATTATTCAAATAGAGACAGGAACGACTTCTTCAAGTCTAGCGCTCATTTTTAAGGGAAAAAATGCCTCTTTGGTAGAGGAGAAAATGAGTTTTCTCACTCAGCAGATTAAACGAAAGACCCCTGTAAGATTTCGAGCGGTTGATTACAAAGGTTACTCGATTAACTATATGTCTGTTAAAGGTTTTTTTAACCTGATGCTTGGTGTTTTCTTTAATCGATTTGACAGGCCTTATTATGCCATTATTAATGAGTTTGTCGTGTTTTCAAACGAACCGCAAGTATTGAGAAGAATCATCGATGGTTACCAAGCAGAAAAAACCATATCGACCCTTCCTTCATTCAAAAAATTTCAAAATGAGCTTGGTGAAAAACACAGCGCTTTGCTCTACTTACAACTTGAGCTTCTTAAAAATAGTCATGATGGTCTCTTAGATGACGAAACTGTGAAGCTCATCCAATCTAAAAATAGTTTGCTCTCTCATTTTCCGCAGATCGGGTTTAAGATTTCGCCTTCAGAAGAATTATTCAAAACCACCCTTTTGCTCTCCGTAAACAGCATCGACCCTGCCGAGCTGATAGCTAATAATTTTCCCAACTTGGATAAAGTCAATTATGATAGTATCTGGCAGCTCGACCCTGGTGAGCAAATAGAAATTGATAAAATAGAGATTTATGATCTCGGAGCTAAAAAGCAGACCGAGGAATATGAGGAAGGAACTCCCAAATTTGAAGTTGAGCTAAAAGATGGCCTTCGCCATGGCGACTATTTCGAATATCATCCAACAGGAGAGCTCAAAATCAAAGGAAAATATAAGGCAAATCTAAAAGAAGGAACTTGGAAGTTTTATGATGTTGGCGGAAAGCTAATTAAGAAGGAGAGGTATAAGAAAGGAGAGGTCGTCAAGTGATTTATTCACCTAGCAACATGGTAGCTAGCTAAATAGCGTATGATTCAGAATGTTTGAGGTCATAACCTACACATTTTTCAAAATGTGTGCCGTGTATAGAATGATTATTGTGGAATGGGTTACTTCATGTAAATGATCCTTTAAAAAGAAGCATAACACAGGGATTATAGACAGACTGCCTATTAATTATTATTTTAGATCCGGAACCGTAATATGTTAAAAAGGCTGAAACTTGTTTAAAACAAGTTTCAGCCTTTTTAAAAAAATCATTTCACAAAAAACACAATACTTTTTTTCTCACTAGACTCATTTTTCAAATAGTCAAACGATGTGACTTCAATTTTAATAACTCCCATTTGAGTGAGTAAGATTGGTCTTGAATATTTCGTCAGTACGCCATCATTTTGTTTGTAATAAATACTTTCTGTATCAATAATCTCATCAGACGCTGCAAGGTATAGTTTTGACCCTTTGGTATACACATTGATATCTTCAGGCTCATCATCTAAGTCAATTTTACCAATCGGATCCATACTCACTGTGTAATTCAAAAGAGGACCCGTTTTATCAACAAAGAAGAAGAACTCATCTGATGCCGAATTATTTACTTGATCTGTCCCTGTGTAGCTCACTTTATAGTACCCTTCCTCTTCGATTAAGAAAGGCTCGGAGTATAACTTGACATCACTGCCATTAACAGAATATTTGATGTCTTTAAGACCACTGTCTAAATCCTTAGCTCCAAGTTTTATCAATGTCTTATTTGTTATAAAAGTTGTATCTCTGGTGTTATAAGTATTCCCGATAAAACTTGAAAATACAGTAGGCGGCTTCAAATCAAGGAAGTATTTTGACTTGGTTCTTTTTGAATTTTCGTTATGGATGTTTCCGACTTTGTCAATACCATAGGTTGTTAATATAAAATCTCCATGGGGCATATCTAAGATGATTGGATCAGAATATGTCTGTTGAGCACTCGCCCCCAATTCGTAGAAAACTTTATCGACTCCCGCTTTATTATCTGTTGCTGATAACTTTATTTTTGAAGATGCTGAGACAAATGTTTGATCTCCGATTTTGAATTGATCTCCGTTAACTTCAGAAGCTACTTCTGGTGGTGTCTTATCATAAAAAAAGGCGAACGTTTTTTTAGCCTCCTCATTTTTTACATTGTCAACAGCAAAATAAGTCATTGTATGATCTCCTTCATTAAGAGATTCAAAGTTTACTTTATTATAATACTTGTTAGAAGCGGCATCATCCAATTGATAATAAGTACCCTCCAATCCTGAAAGTTGGTCTTCGGAGGTTATACTCAATCGTGTCCTTATAGAAATTATATTACCCAAATAAGTACCTGGTATAGATACTGCATGTGATGATATTGGTGATGTTATGTCGACAGTAAAAGCGTATTCCTTTTCTTTCTCCACATTTCCCACATTATCAACCGCGTAAAAAGAAATGTCATGCGTTCCCTCAGCAGAAACATCTACTGGATTACTGTACTTCTTGTAGGCTTGACTATCTAGGCTTGACCAAATGTTTTCGACTTTTGACATTTCGTCTCTTGACTTGGCAGATACGGATAAATTTTTACCATAAAACACTGTTGATGACTTAGCTGTATATCTTGGCGCATTCTCAAAACTAATAGACGATCTTGGAGAAATCCCATCAGCGTAAATCTCATACAGCACCTCTTGTTTAGGCATTAAGTATTTCCCTTCTTTGTCCATGGCCCACTTAGACCTAATGTAGTTAACCCCTTCAGTATCGAGATACATCGGATCAGCATATTCGCTTTTATCATTGGTTAACTTTGTTGCTTTCGTGCCTTCAGGGTTAGAAGAAACGAATAAATATAAGGGCATTTGCTTTTGCCAAAATATTTTTCCCTCACCGTCAACATATTCATGACTCTTATGAGAAGGTTTTTCTTGGGCGATGGTCTGGTAATAGCATAAAATAACAATTATGCAAATGAGGGTACTTGTTTTAGTCTTCATTATTTTGTTATAGGTTTTTTAAAATAGTGATTATAGGTTATTTGCGATTACGTACAAAACGGATCAATAGCTTCGTTTTAATTTTTTCATTTTAAAAAACTGCTAAACTCCCAGAGTATCATTTCTGGGGAGTATGTCAACGAGTTAAGTTGGCAAAAAGCGAATTACGGGCGGGAATTCTAGGTCTTTTTATGTGTAACGACTTTCTCAAACGAGTGAAATTCTACGATTAAAGACTTACATGAATCTAATACGTGAGGTGTCCACATTCATAATTATATCGATGAATACAATCAATTCTTCGACTAATCTATACAATTTACTATTCTTTTTAGAATTAAACAGACTATTGACATGAGACAATAAAATGGCTATCAGTGTTAGGACTTTTACTTTTTCAAACAACCATTAGCTTAGGGTGTCTTCTGATGAAATATCCTTTGAAAATCATTAAGGAATTCATAAAACTAAGTTGCCTCGTGAGATTCGCTTTGGTGTACTACCAGTCGAAATATATCATTATACAATAGGGTATCATTACAAAATCGATTTACTCACCGAGAAGGAGGAAATTATCTCAATTTCGACAAAAGTTTATTTTGGTATCGGTCAAAACAAGCGTATCAATATGTACAACAACATCATTGACCCTCTTTGGGCTCTACATTTTGAAGATTTGCTAAATAAGATCGACGGTAAACACCTTAGTGGGAATTAAATCTCCTTTGGCGATATTGCGTTAAAGCAAGAGGGAGTACACCTTATTTCGGGTAAAAAACTTTTTCGTTTTGATGACATGAGGATTGATAATCACTTCGACCATTTTACCATCAATTCGAAAACCGATAGTAAGCTATATACTAACATTTATTACTTGAAGCTTTGGAATTCCTTTCATTTATTTACGATCCTTGATCACCTCAGTAATAGCTCCTCCTCTGATCAAGTGTGTCAAAAACCTTCAATCGGAGTTTTCCGGAGATGTTCATTGAGAACCTATCGGTTCTCTAATAGAGATGAATTGTAAAATAAAAAAATTATATTTCCGAAAACTTGTCCTTTCTTCACTTCCTACAACCTACTAAACGAACCTTCAAACCACCATCTTGTGTCTATTCGACAATTGACATTGTTTCGGGGTGATCCCAAATTGCTGCTGAAATGCCTTGATAAAATGCGAAGTGTTTTCATAGCCAATCATGAAAGCCAAATCAGACACTTTCAATGCTGGTTGTTTTTCGAGTTCCCGTTTTGCTTTGTCTAAGCGCTTTGTCATCAACCAAGCCTTTGGAGCAATGACAAACTGTTGCTTAAAATCTCGATGAAAAGTAGAAATGCTTCTTCCCGTAAGATGAGCATAAGCCTCTATGGACAGGTTACGATCATAGTTTTTTTCCATGAACGCTCTTATCCCATATTTTTTTCGGTTTTGAGCTCTATTAAGTCTTGATATAAATTCCTCCCCACGAGTGCATTTAACAATCTGATTTAATAACTCAAGCAGCTTCCAATTTGTCGCATTCTTTTCTGTCTTTCCAGAATAGCTTTTTAATAAAGCTTCCAAGTATGGTTGAATGTTCTCCGTTTCACTGATGATTAATGGCTGTGGTTCTTTCTTGCCCTCCGCAAAATCCACGTTCCCTAAAAAAAGCCGAGCCAGTTTCTCATCGAAAAAAGAAGCGATAGCTTCGAATTTTTCGCCGACCTTGATGAGTTCTGATACCACATATACGCCTATTGGTAAAAAAACGATCTGTCCTTCATTTACGGTACTTAACGCATAATCCGTTTTGACAACCAAACGACCCTTCCCCACATATATCAAAGCATGTTGGGCCACATACCAATGGCTGTCCAACGTAGGCACATGGACAATTCTGTCAACTAAACAGTTTTGTCCGTTTAAGAGAATCTTTTTTACTGAATTATCAAGAATAAAAGCTTGTGGCACTATGATCATTTGGCGAATATCGATAATGATCTTTTTATTAGTAGTGATTATCGGTCAGAATAATTAGCAAATAATCATATTTTTATTCACTAGTGCTACTTTCAGTGAATAGATGATAAGTCAAATAATTGAGCCGTCATCACGAATCTCAGCACAAGCTCGCCAAGCAGGAAGTCGGGCAATTGCTTTTTATTCCATGCGAGCATCGGGAAATAGTACCCACAAGTTGGGACTTAAACCATGAGATGTTTCTCCACCCGTGATACAAATAGAAAGCATCCCATCGTCCTTCTTTTTTGATGGCATCAAAGTTTTCGGATTAATCAAACAATTTATTGGTGGACATTCTTTTATATCCCAAAGCTTTTCTGTAATCTTTGATGTCTTAGCCATGTGTGATGAAATATTGCTCTGTAAATTGCCAAAGATTTTTTAAACTCAAAATACATGTCAGACAACAAAATCAATAAACTCAGAGTAACGATAAAACATCTTATTCGCGAAACTTTCCTTATGATTCTAGGCGTTTGTTGCGCTGCTTTTGGGCTAAAAAGTTTTCTCCTTCCCAACGACGTACTCGACGGAGGAGTTACCGGCATTTCCCTTTTGATTAGCGTGTTAACGGGTTGGAAACTTTCGATCCTCATTTTCCTTATCAACATACCCTTCCTCATTATGGGGTGGATTCAAATTGGACGAATATTTGCCGTCAAAAGTACTTTTTGTATTTCGCTATTAGCCGTTGTTCTCTACTCGTTTGATTATCCGCTCATGACGCACGAGCCATTGTTGATCGCGGTATTCGGTGGGTTGTTTTTAGGTTTAGGTATTGGGTTTTCGATTCGCGGTGGTGCGATCATCGATGGTACTGAGGTATTGGCCATTTACTTGGGTAAAAAGTTGGGGTTCTCTGTAGGAGAAATGATCCTAGTTTTCAACTTTATCATCTTTTCCGTAGCGGCTTACTTACTCTCTATCGAAACAGCTATGTATTCCTTGATCACCTATTTCGCTGCGTCACGAACGGTGGATTTTATATTGGAAGGTTTTGATGAGTATATCGGTGTGACAATCGTTTCGGATTATCACGCAGATATTAGAACGATGATCTTAACAGAGCTTCGCCGGGGAGCAACTATCTATAATGGCAACAAAGCACTAAGCTTTCAGGACGAAGAAAAAAGCAAGATCAACATCATCTACACGGTTATTACGAGGTTGGAAGTCACCAAGCTAGAAACCGAAATTGACAAAATCGATCAAAATGCTTTCCTCGTGATGTCAAAAGTAAAAGATATCAAAGGTGGCATGATCAAGAAATTGCCGTTGAAAAAATTGAAGAATTTGAAGTGATAACGTACATCTTCAACAAAAACGCTATTACCATGTACTCCTTTTTTTTTTATTTAAAAAGCCCAGAAAACATTTCCCATTACTCACTAGATAGCTTGAATTAATTCTTTTGTCGGAATCCAAAAATAGGTTTATTAATTGCAACCATTCATTATTTGGCATCCTCTTTTCTTCAATGTCATCTATAATTTTCATTGCGGGTGTAGCAACGCTTAAAGAATCAATTAAATAGAAATTGCTATCGAAAGTTGTACTAAAATAGGAGATGTATTCTTCGTCCCACCTGGCTCTTCCCATTAATACAGGCTCTGTTGTTGTTGTAGATTTGCAATACCCTAAATCAACTCTAATGTTTTCATTAATTCTATAAGCACTTAGAGACAGATCAACACCAAATAGCCTAATCTGATGATAAAAATCTTTGTTAATCTCTTCTATATCATTGGTGCCACTCTTAGCAAACTTAAAGCTTAGCGGGTTGAAAAATCCCTCAGAGTAAAGGTCAGAATACCCTTCTGGCAAGGGTTGATCATTGTATAATATCTCTTTATAAATCAAAGAATCATTTCTCACGTCTTTTATAGAAAATACCATATTCATTTCACACCATCGAATCGCATATAAATGATTTTCGAACAAAAAAGAATTTGATTTTACCTCTGCTGCGCATGGAACATAGTCTTTTTTGATTTTTATAAGGCTCCCTGACATCTTATATAAATCAAGCTTAAAAAGCATGGTTTCATATGGTTGATTGTCAAATGTTACAGTGAGGAAATCTTTATCTAGATAATATTTTATTTCTTAGATTCAACTAATAAGTGCAAGACAGTTTAATGCCATTGGGGGCTAGCCCCCAATGGCATTAAGATCAAAAGATCATATTTGTCTTAGCATGAAAAATTACAATCAATTAACCTCACCACAAA
>Ga0208646_1000844_pt1 | contig 17201 bp, 24 predicted proteins | sample AntAceMetag02UK8_FD_184762 | JGI IMG/M metagenome (GOLD analysis project Ga0208646, IMG submission 184762) | Saline lake microbial communities from Ace Lake, Antarctica - Antarctic Ace Lake Metagenome 02UK8 (SPAdes) (version 2) | ecosystem: Environmental > Aquatic > Non-marine Saline and... | reverse complement strand
AGAAATAAAAAATGAGTAATATAAAACTAATAAAAGGAGATTGTTTTCTAAAATTAAAAGAGCTAAAGGATAATTCAGTAGATAGTATAGTAACAGACCCACCATATGAAATTGGGTTCATGGGTAAGAAGTGGGACAATACTGGCATTGCTAATAACGTAGAGTTATGGAAGGAATGTATGAGAGTATTAAAACCAGGTGGTCATCTCTTAGCCTTCTCCCATAGTAGGACCTACCATAGAATGGCGGTAGCAATAGAAGATAGTGGATTAGATATACGGGACCAGATAATGTGGATATATGGAAGTGGGTTTCCTAAATCACTCAACATAGGTAAGAGTGTAGATAAGTTATTAGGTAATGAAAGAGAAGTAGTAGGAACGCGAATGGTTCCTGACCAAAGGTCTGGTGGTATAAATTCACAAAGAACAGCAGAGGTTGGTATTAAGCAAAGAGAAACAATTGACACAAAGGGTACATCACAATACGAAGGATGGGGAACTGCTTTAAAACCATCACACGAACCAATTGTATTAGCAAGAAAACCTTTAAGTGAAAGTACAGTAGCTAAGAACGTATTGAAACATGGAACAGGTGGTATCAACATAGATGGATGTAGAATAGGTAGTGAAGAAATAAAAAGTATAGCAACCAAATCACATAGTGAAGAAAAGGTATATGGTAAGTTTAATGGAGGTGTTGATGTAATAAACAAAGGTAGGTTTCCAGCTAACATTATATTTGATGAAGAAGCAGGTAAGATATTAGATGAACAGAGTGGAGATAGTAAGAGTAGTAAAAGAGGAGCACACAACAATAAGAAAACAGAACACAATCATTCCTTCACTCCACCAGAAGCAATATATGGAGACCACAATACCTATGGAGACACAGGTGGAGCATCTCGTTTCTTCTACTGTCCTAAGACAAGTAAGAAGGATAGGAATGATGGATGTGATGTATTGGAAACTAAAGCAATCGTAGGTAGAGATGAAGGACAAGATAATACTTCAATAGCCTTTAAAGCTAGACCAAGTGAAAGAAAGAACAATCATCCAACAGTTAAACCAACAGAGTTGATGGCATACCTTATAAGGATGGTTACACCCAAAGGTGGAACTGTCTTAGACCCATTCATGGGAAGTGGTTCTACGGGTAAGGCAGCAGTAAGAGAAGGTATGAACTTCATAGGTATAGAGAGAGAAGATGAGTATATGGAGATATCAAGAGCAAGAATAGAACACGAACAAGGTAAGAACAAACACAGAGAATTCTTTAAAGAATAACAATATTATGAAAAAACAAACGATAAATCATAAATCTTGGAATAAGAAAGGAAGAATTTATGAAATTTGATAATATTACTGGTAATCCACCATATGAGGATTCCCAAGCAGATGGACAAAATAACAAAATATATAATCAGATAACTAAAAAAATGCTTGAATTACTCACGGACGTTGGGATATTGGGCCCCTGGTATACACCTGTATCTGTTTTGAAAAAATCAAAGAGATTTTCGTTTATTGGTAACCTTGGTTTGAAGGAAGTAGATTTTACCGTAAACGATGAATTCAATGTGGGAGTCCAGATATGTTCAACTATTACGAAAATGGGATATACAGGTGATATAAAAGTTATTAACTCTGATGGTGTATCATTTGTAAAACCAGGAGAGATGATTTTTGACTATACTCTAATAGACAGAGACTTTGTTAAAATTTATCAGAGAATTAAATCATTAAATTTAAATAAAAGGAGTTTAAGAGCATTTTCTCGTAATGACTTCGGCCCTAATACTTCGGATACAAACAAAAATAGTGATTATTCGTATCCATTATATAAATTAACAAAAGATGATGGTGTTAAAATATTTACATATTTGAATCGTGAACCACACTTTCATGGTAAGAAAAAATTTGTAATTAGTAGGACGAGATCTCACAAATTAGAATCAACTATTGTTTCTGACAAAGATTTTAATAATAATCATCTTTTTATCGATGTGGATAGTAATGAACAAGCGGATAATGTAAAATCATTTATCTTTAGTGATTATTATATTCAACATTGCAATAATTGGAAAACTTTAGAGGGATATGGATTCAATGACGCTCCAATTTATCTACCTAAATTTGACAAAACAAAAAAGTGGACAAACCAAGAAGTAAAAGAATTCATAGAAAATTTATAAATGATTACAGAGTATATTAATCACACTCGTAATCGTAGTTATATGAGTGGTATCGAGAGGGATAAAATTAGAATAAAACAAAACGCGGAAATCTTTACACCAACCAAATCTGTCATTAGAAAGTTGGATGATTTGGAAAAATACCACTCCGATATATTTAATGATACCAAAAAAAGGATTTTAGATCCCACATGTGGAGATGGGCAATTTCTATCAGAAGTAGTAATACGAAAAATAGAAAGAAGTAATTGTACATTAGAACAGGCACTTTCTACAACATATGGAGTAGAACTTATGGAAGATAATGTAAAGTTATGTAAAGAAAGATTGGGAGGACCAACTCCAACACAAGAAATTTTAGACATACTTGATAAAAATATAGTTTGTGCAGATGCATTAAAATATCATTATAGATTTGATGGAACCCCACCATACACAACCGAATAAGAAAGGAAAGAAGAAATGAAAAGAATAAAATTAGGCGATTGGGTAGAAGCACTAATCCACGTTATAACTTTTGGATTTGGAACTCGTATAGCAACCTTTGTAATGGTAGATTTACTCGGTAAAGATAGTTGTGGTTGTTGTGAAAGACATCAGTGGTTGCAAAGATTAACTGATAAAGAATTTGATGGTAGGTGTAATGAAATAAAATTATAGAAGATATGGTATATACAGATAGTGAATTAGAAGAATTAAAAAAGGTGGTAGATGATATAACAACACATATACCAAAAGATAAAGCAAGTTACATTTGGAACAATTACAATAAGATACAAGGTAGTAATGAAACTCAACCTTGTATGTGTCCTTCTTCAGCAAAGTATTGGGGAAATGCATTAAGAGTAGTTAAAGCATATGTGGTACCACTTGATGAAAAGTAATACTTTACAAAAAGAAATACAAAAAAGATTGGGAGTGTTGTATGAAAAGCACCATTCTTGGTTAATTTCAGTCTCGTATAATTTATCTAAAGATAAAATTGATAGTGAAGATATGGTAGGTGAGTTGTATTTGTATTTAGCAGAAAAACAAAACCAAAACCTTTTTTACAAAGATTCATTTAACTTAAAGTATTGCCAACTATTCTTATCTTCTCGGTTTCTTAACAAAAAGAAACGAGATAAGAAAATAACCTATACAGAAACGTTTAGTGAGGAGTTGGATGATGAGTATGATTACGAAGGAGATAATCGCTTAGAAGAGACGTGGGTATGTTTAAAAGGAGAGTTAGAAGAATTAAAGAAGAGCAGAATGTGGAGTTCTGCTAAATTATATGAAATGTACCAGTTTAGTGATATGACAATGGAAGAACTATCAAAGGAAATAGGAATAAGTAAATCAACCACATTTCTTAATATACGGAAAATTAAAATGCACTTAAAAGATAAACTAAATAACCCATTCAAAAAAGAAGGAGATGGCAAGTAAAACAAAATACAATTTATTATACAACTTTGAAGAATACCAAGCCTTTAAAGAAGAAAAAGAAAAGATAATAAATAAATACCCACCACATATTGTTTGTGATTGTAATTCATTTCAAACAAAAAATACTAAAAGATTATCAGCTGAAGATTGGTTAGTATGGAAAGAATACCTGAAAGAACTAACTGATTTATTATTAGAACCCAATGGAAATTATCAAAAATGGGTATGGGCAACCTTATCAGATAGAGAGGTAGAAGTAAGGGAAAGAGTAGCAAAAGGTAAATACCAACCAAAAATAGAATATTAGTATGAAGAATAGTAAAGTTACAGTAAGAGTAATAAAGGGTGATATAAACAAAGCCCTTAAACGATTTAAGAGTATGGCATTTAGTGTAGGACATTTAGATGAATACAAAGATAGAAGAACATATACTAAACCTAAGACAGTAAGAAGAAAGCAGAAGTTAGATGCTATACGAGCAGAGAAACGAAGTGTTCAACAACAAAATGAGTAGTAGATGTTATAATAGTTAAATACTAGGATAGTACTATGGGATTTAAAAAAGGTAAAAATTGGAATGGAAATCAGTTTGGAAGGCCAAAAGGTTCAGCCAATCGTTCCTCTGAGATGCAGAAGGTTAATATACAGCGTATGATTAATGAGGGTTTAGATTATATGAAAGAAGATTATCATAAACTCAGAGAACAAGACCCTGCCAAAGCACTTGGTTTACTTGTTAAGTTGTTTGAGTATTCTTTACCGAAATTAAAATCAACTGAAATGAAATTAGATGCTGATGTAAATGCAAAGGTAGAACAGATAACGGTAGAAATTATACAAAAGGGTAAAGATGGAACTGAACATAAAGACGAGTAAAACTTTTACTGATATACTATACGGTCCTCGTATTTGTATTCTACAAGGTGGAACTCGTTCATCTAAATCTTACTCCGCAGTTCAATACCTTATTGTACAGGCTTTAGAGAAGCAGGGATTGATGATTTCCATTGTAAGGAAATCATTCCCCTCTTTAAGAATATCTGCTCTTAGAGACTTTAAAGGGATAATGAAGGGGTTCGGTATATGGGATGAAGATAAGTGGAGAGCAACAGAGAACTCTTACTTTTTTGATAATGGTAGTATAATAGAATTCCTTTCAGTTCAAGATTCAGAAAGAAGAAAAGGAACAAAGAGAGATATATTATTCATTGATGAAGCTAATGAGCTAGATTATGAAGATTACTTCCAACTCTTTATAAGAACAACGGATAAAACCATATTAGCATATAACCCCTCCTTCCCACCACAAACGCATTGGATAACTACACAAGTACACCCACACCCAGAGGCACAGTTGTACATTTCTACTTACAATGATAATCCGTTCCTTGAAACAAATATAGTTCGGGAGATTGAACGCCTGAAAGAAACATCACCTTCTTATTGGACAGTGTATGGAACAGGCGAGTTCGGTATGAGTGAAGGCTTAATCTTTGATAACTTTACTACTATTGATATTATACCAGAAGAAGCAGAACTAATAGGTTATGGTATTGACTGGGGATATACCAATGATGAAACTGCTATGATAGCATTGATGAAGTTTAATGAAGGAATTATCTTACACGAAATCTTTTATCAAAAAGGATTACTAACTTCGCAGATTGGTAGTATGATTAAAAATACATTTGAAATGTTAGGTACTGCACAAGTAATTGGAGATTCATCAGAACCTCGTACAATTGATGAAATCTTCCGTATGGGTATAAACATCAAACCTGCTGTAAAAGGTAAGGACAGTATCGTAAATGGTATTGATATAATGAAACAGCATAAGATATACATTACAAAGAACTCAAACAATTTGATAGATGAGTTTTATTCGTATCAATGGATGAAAGATAAAGCAAACAATCCAATAAATGTGCCAGATGGTAGAAGTAAAGACCATGGGATTGATGCATCAAGATACATTTGCTCGTATATGCTATCACAGAAGAAGAAGAATTATGGTACATATAGTTTAAGTTTTAGATAATGACCGATTATACAAATGAGCAAGTAGAACATCTTTGTTGGAAGATAGAGAAACTAACAAGTGAACTAACTTTGGAAAGAGGTAAGGTCATTAAACAAAGAGGTGATATACTACAACTCAAATCACATATAGGTCACTTGAATATGGAATTACAAAGAAAAGAAAATAACAATATAGAAATAATAGATATAACTTATGAAGAAACAGATAGAGATTAGAGTACCCGTTGATTACTCAGCAATAACTTTTAAGAAATGGATGAAGTTGCAGAAAGAGTTGAAGAACTACGAAGGAGAAGAAGATGCACAGAATATGATATTAGTATCACATTTATGTGATTTATCAACTGATGTGATAATGAAATTAGATGAAGGAACATTGAGTAAGATAAAGCAAGATTTATATTCCTTCCTAAACACCACAGATTACAAATTACAGCGTATCGTTAAGATAGGTGATGTAGAGTATGGATTTGAACCAAACCTCTCTAAAATGGCTTATGGTGCTTATTTAGATATAAGTAAGTTTAAGGATATACAGATGAATGATGACTGGTTATCTATTATGCAGATACTATACAGACCAATAACTAAAACCAGAGGTGCCCTATATGAAATAGCACCTTATACTGGTTGGGAAGAATGGAATAAAGAAATGTGGGAAGAAGTGAGTATGAACGTTCACTTTGGTGGTTTTTTTTTCTTCACTCGTTTATACAAGACCTTATTGAAAAGTATCCTGAACTCTACGATGAACCAGATGGAGACATATCCCAGCATCAAATCAATTTTGGAAGAAAGTGGGGAGATTATTCATCAGTTGTCCAACTCGCCGGAGACGATTTACTCAAGCTTGATGAAGTAACCCAACAACCATTAGAACAATGCCTTTTGTATTTAGCGTATTTAAGTGATAAACAACTGACAGAGAAGTTATTACATAAAGAGATGTTGGCAAAGTATAAAACCAAGTAATTGATATACGATTTGAATTGATTGGATTGTTATATTCATAAAGAAACTCAGTATGTCATACTTTAGAAAGTTAAGAAAAGATAAAGATAGTGGTATTTACATCGGGCCAACCCAAGGTTTATCCTCTCCAAAGAACTCAAGGAGGGGATGCCTTTGTTTAGATTCCAATAAATACTCAACTGATTGCTGTGATGGTTTACTAATCAATCAAGGAATTGGTAAGATAGAAAGTACTATAACTAATAGGGGTGCATACTCAAGTGCATTCTCCAACGCATTTGATATAACAACAATAGAATAAGATGAGCGATAAGACAAAAGCACAACTGACAGGGGAGAACCAAAGTAGTTTTCCCAATAACAATGCAGGAGCAATTACTGCTGAAGCATTAAGAAACTTTAACCAAGATATAATTGATTCAGTTGCATTAGATGTATCTGCCTCCTTTACTGGTGGTATAACTGTTGAGGGTAATGTTACTGCATCAGCATTCGTAGGGGATGGTAGTGGTTTAACTAACCTACCACCCCAAACTGTACCGAGTGGAGTAGTAAGTGGAAGTTCTCAAATAGACTATCCACTTATATCAAATATACCGAGTGGTATAGTATCTTCATCAGAGCAACTACCAAGTGGTTTAGTAAGTGGTTCATCACAAATAGATTATCCACAGATAAGTAATATACCAAGTGATATAGTTTCAGGTTCATCACAACTAACCGCATCTTATGATGACAGATACCAATTAAGTGGTAGTGATACACCTTTACCAAGTGGTGTAGTAAGTGGAAGTTCACAGATAGATTATCCTTTGATTAGTAATATACCAAGTGGTATAGTTTCATCATCGGAACAACTACCGAGTGGATTGGTAAGTGGTTCATCACAGATAGATGTATTACAGACAACGAATATAGCACAGATTGCAACCACAGGTTCTAATACCTTTAATGGTAATCAAATAGTAAATGGTGTAGTAACTCAAAACTTTGATGCACCAACATCAAATAATCAATACAATTTCTTCAACATTGAAGATATGACATTTGATAATGGACTTGATTATACCAACTCAGGATTTAATATGCAACATTATGGTGGTGATACAAGTAACTATAAGAAAGCATTAGTATGGGAGTTTTGGGATTCATTTGGATATAACTATGGTGCAGATATATCAGCTAACCCTAAGAGAGTAGGTATGACAATGGTTCCTTCTGGTTCTGGATATACTCAACAATCTTATGTTGAAGTAATACAACCAAGCCTAACAAGTGGAACATCTGAATTGAAAATGGCTGGTCCAACAATTAATATTGGAGATAATAATGGTTTTCCAACAACATCAAACATTCAATTAGTAGGTACACAAGTAGATGTATATGGTAATATAAATTTAGTAGGTACACAAGTAGATGTATATGGTAATATAAATTTAGTATCTACAGAGGTAAATAAGACTGGAGCTGTACAATTTTCATATAATAACCCATCGGGTTCATCTACAACTTTTAGAATGGGTGCAGATGATTTAAATAACGCCCTAAGTAAGTTTGAGGCACAAGGTGATTTTATACAATTTGGTACTATTATAGGTACTAATATTGGTTTTGGTAATGATACTGAAACTGAAATAATCTCATTTAGTGCAAGTGGTTCAAGTGGAGCATTAACAATAGAACCTACTGAAATAACAATGGGGGAACAATTAGTTCTTTCTAACTACGCTTCTTTAGATTTTGCAGATGATGCAGCAGCCGCTACAGGTGGAGTTCCATTAGGAGGTGTCTACCATAACAACTCAGATTTAAAAATAAGAGTAACATAAAAAGGAAATAAAATTATGATAGAAGAAATTAAAACTGAATTAGGAATAAGTGAATTACCTGAAGGAGTTGATTTAGTAAGATTAGAAGAACTCTGGTCCAACGAAGAAACAAAACAATATGCTATAAGACATGTAGCTCACTTTTTATAATATACCAATCGGTATAAAAAAATAAGTATAAACCAATATAACTTTGTTATATTATTAAATTAAAAACCAAAAAGATTATGAACTCAAAAACAGTATTAAGCAAAATCAAAACAATGCTATCTTTAGAAAAAGAAGTAAAGTTTGCCTTTGCAAAATTAGCTGATGGAACTATACTTGAATCTCCAACATTTGATGTAGGTGAAACAGTAGAAGTAGTATCAGAAGATGGAACTAAAACTCCTGCACCAGATGGTGAGCATGAATTGGAGTTAAGAGATACGGAAGGAAATGAAACTCGTATCAAGATTTTTACAGAGGGAGGTGTTATCACCGAACGTGAGAATGTAGAATTAGAAGAAGAAACTATTGAAGCAGAACCATTACCTGGTGACCCAACTGAAATGGCTGAAGAAGTAACTGAAGAAACAGAAGATGAAGTTACTATCAATCTTGAAGAAGTTGTTGAAACTATCGAAAAGATGTCTTACAGAATTGATGAGTTAGAAAAGAAACTCGCAATGGCTGAAGAAATCAAAGAAGATATCATTGAGGATATGGAAGAAGATAAAATGTTAGATGGTGCACCAATTGAAGCTTCTAACTTTAGAAGAAAAGAAATCAAAGTAAAATCAGCAGGGTATCACAACTCTGTTTTATCAAAATTATACAATAACTAACAAAGAAATTAAAATGAAAAAAAGAGAATTATTTTCAGCAGGAAATCCAAGCATAACTACAACTTATGCGGGTGAAGCGGCAGCAGATTATATTGCAGCTGCTTTGTTAAGTGCAAAAACACTTGACCAAGGTTTGATTACCATCAAACCAAATGTAAAATTTAAAGAAGTTATCCAGAAATTGGATGTAGCTGGTATCGTTCAAGATGCTTCTTGTGATTTTGTAACTTCAGGATCAGTTGCAATAACTGAAAGAATACTTGAACCAAAAGAATTACAAGTAAACCTTTCTTTATGTAAGCAAGAATTTGTTGATTCATGGGAAGCTTTATCTTTAGGATATTCTGCTTTTGATGAAATCCCAAGAAACTTTACAGATTATTTAGTATCTTATGTAGGTGGTAAAGTTGCAGAAGCAACTGAAACTTCAATCTGGCAAGGTACTGCAGTAAACGGACAGTTTTTAGGATTTAACTCATTATTTAATACTTCAATCGCTGCAGCAGCTGCTGATTCAGTATTAGCAACTGGAACAAGTGGTTCAGTAGATTCTACTAACGTATTGACTAAACTAAATGATGTATATGGAACTATTCCTGATACAGTATTTGGAAAAGAAGATTTAGTAATCTATGCAGCAACTAACGTTGTTAAAGCATACCAAACAGCTTTAAGTGGTGTTGTTAATGTTGGTTCATTCAACAACCAATTAAACGTTGGTGAGAAGCCTTCTAACTTCCAAGGTATTGAAATTGTTCATGTACCAGGAATGCTAGCATCTACTATTGCAGCAGCACAGAAATCTAACCTTTTCTTTGGAACTGGCTTATTATCAGACAGAAATGAAGTTCGTGTTTTAGACATGGCTAATCTTGATGGTTCTCAAAACTTTAGAGTTATAATGAGATACACCGCAGGAACTCAATTCGGTATTGGACAAGACATCGTTTACTACGCAGGATAACAACACAATAAGGGTGGTGATTAAACCACCCTTTTTTATAACTAATTAAACACAGGACAAAAATTATGGCATGTTTACTCACTAACGGAAGAGAAGAACAATGTAAAGAGTCAGTTGGAGGTTTACAAGCAGTATACTTTATCAACTATACTTCTGGTTCATTCTCTAAAGATGGAAACGGAGAGATAAATAACTTATCTGGCTCTACCGTTTACAAGTATGAATTAAAGGGAACAAGTGCATATACTGAAACTGTGAACTCATCTCGTGAAAACGGAACAACTTTCTTCTCTCAAGAAACAACTTTGAACTTGAAGAAACTAACTAATGAGATGACAACTCAATTAAAACTATTGGCTTATGGTAGGCCTCAAATTATATTATGGACAAGAAACGGAGATGCTTTATTAGCAGGTGAAACGAATGGATGTGATTTAACTGCAGGAACTATTCAGACTGGAGCAGCATTAGGAGACCTTTATGGTTATTCTATTACAATGACAGGTGAAGAAAAACTACCAGCAGCATTCTTGAGTGGTTCTACTACAACAGACCCATTTGCAGGATTGATTGGAGCACCAACAATAGTATCAGTATAACGAATATATACCTTTCATTATATATTATTTTCTAGATTGTTTAAAACCCTTACCTTTATTGGTAGGGGTTTTTTCATTATATAGTTCTTACCGATTGTTATATTATAGATAAACCAAGATAATATATAGATAATGCTTAGTTATTACATCTCCCAATCAAATGAATTCACCATTAGAACCGAAAACACGAGTTCTACTGAACTTTCATTACATTTAGATAACCTATACACCAACGTAACGAGTTCGTATAACCTGAGCGGTTCTTATACCTTTACTGGTTATGAGAACTTATTAGTATTCTCTCAATCATTGGAAGGTATTGCTGAAATAGGTGATGAGTATTTAGCAACTATAATAGATAGTGGTTCAGAGATATGGAATGGAAGTATCCAAGTGTATAAACAACAAGTGATAGTTAAAGAAGATTACTTGACACAGAACGATGGGTATGTATCAGCAGAAACAGATAACGAGTATATAGTAATTGATTAAAGAATATGAAAAAAGAACAAAACTTTTCGGTATTAAACTTCTCAAGACAGTCAGTGCCAATAGTAATGGAGGATACCAAAACAAGATATAATTGGGTTCCGGTAGGAATATATGACCAAGATGATTTCTTTGAGATGTTGACTGATGCATATAATACCTCAACCACTAATGCAGCTTGTATAGAAGGTGTATCAGATTTGATATATGGTAAAGGGTTAACAACAACTGATGTCCTTTTCAAAGAAGAATTATCAAGGTTGATTCCAGCAGAAGATTTAAGGAGAGTATCCTTTGATGTGAAACTATATGGTAATGCTGCATTCCAAGTAGTATGGAATAAAGAACATACCAAAGTTAAGAAACTATACCACGTTCCAGTCCAAACTTTAAGAGCAAAGAAATTAGAAATATCATCTAAAATAGAAACTTACTTTTATTGTACTGATTGGAGTGATACTAGAAAACATAAAACAAAGATAGAAATACCAGCCTTTGGAACATCAAAAGAAGAAAGAGAAATACTTTATATTAAAGAGTATGAACCAAATAGGTATTACTACTCTTTACCAGATTGGATTTCTGCATTACAATATTCCATTTCAGAAGCAGAGTTAAGTAATCTCCACGTCAATAACATTGAGAATGGATTTCTTCCAACTGCAATGGTAAACTTTAACAACGGAGTTCCTGCACCTGAAGAAAGACAGACAATAGAAAGTTTATTAGAAGCCAAGTTTACTGGAACTTCTAACGCTGGTAGGTTTATGGTATCATTTAACGATGATGCAATCAACAAACCAACCATAGATGTAATACCAACAGAGAACCTGCATGAGAAATACCAGTATGTTGCTGAGTATGCACAAGATAGAATACTTGTTGCACATCGTATAGTATCTCCTTTATTGTTTGGTATAAGAACTGCAAACAATGGTTTTAGTTCTCAATCAGATGAAATGAAAACTGCATTTAGTATTATGCAAACAATGACAATTTTTCCATTCCAAAACCTTTTGTTAAACGCAATAGATAAAGTGTTTATAGAAGGTGGTATTGGTAAGAAAGATTTATACTTTGAACAATTGACACCTTTAGTAATCTTATCAGAAACTGCAGAAGAAACAGATTCTACCATAGAAGAGGTGCAAGATGATGTTGATACAAGTATGGAGAATACTGAAACAACACAAATGGAAGATGAACCAAAGTATGTAAGACCGAGTGATTATGGTTTTAGTAAGAATTACGATACAGAAATAGTTAAATAAAATTAAGATATGGCATTTGGATTACTAATAACACGAAACGATATAATACGCAATACTCCATTAGGTGGAGCAATTGATGCTGATGCACTACTTCCCTTTGTTCGTACTGCACAAGAAAAGTATATATTAAACCTTTTAGGAACTGTCTTGTATAATAAATTACAAGATGATATAGAAGCACAAATACCTTTTACTGGTATATACGAACAATTGGTAAAAGAATATGTTAAACCAACTTTGATATGGTATGGGTGTGTAGAGTATATACCATTCTCAGCCGTTCAATTCAAATCAAACGGAGCAGTTAAACAACAAAGTGAAACTGGCATATCACCAAGTAAAACAGAAGTTGATTATTTATTAAACAAAGCCCTAAACAATGCTGATTATTATGCAACAAGATTGCAAGATTTCTTAATTGCATATTCAAACCAAATACCTCAGTATTTAGCATCAGTAGGAAATTCAACACAGATATACCCAGACCAAGCGAACCAGTACTTTGGCGGAATAGAATTATAAGATATGGCGAATTTAGTATACAATAGTGGAGAGAACTTATCACTTTATTATAATGTTTTAGATTACTTTAAAACAATTATGAAGAACCACCCGCAGATAGCACACGTATCGCAAGGTGATGTTTTTGGTATTGATGATAAAGAGTTCCCAATGTATCCAATTGGGAACGTATTGATTAGTGGAGCAACCTTCGGTGATAAATCAACCGAGTATGGTATTCAGTTGATTATTGCTGATAAGTTAAAAACATTAGAGAACGAAAGTGATGGTAGAACCAATGAACAAGTAGTTCCCTTTTATGGTGTTGATGATGTAGTAGATATACACGCCAATACAATGGGTATTCTAAACGATTTAACGAGCTTTACACAGAAATCGGTAGAAGGTATAGAGATTAACGGAGATGTTGTCTGTGAACCCTTTGCTGAGAGATTTAACAATGGGTTAGCAGGTTGGAGTGGAGTATTTACTATTACAGTCCATAATGATAAGAACAGATGCCTTTTTGATTTATACCCAAGTGAGTAATGAAAACCCTTAAAGATGTAGCAAAGGTTTATTTAGGAGAGGTGTTAAGAACCATCAATCCTGGTGTGCCTTATAACTCATATAAGACAGGTTCATCTCGTGCATATGATACTGGTAATTTATTCAATCGTATTGCAGGTTCCAATCAAATAAATAACATAGGTAAGTTAGGTAAAGATAAGAAATCTTTTACTCTTAACATAGATATAGCACCCAATGGTGCAGTATATGGCCAGTATGTTCATAATGGAACTTATAAAATGAGAAAGAGACCCTTTGCACAGATAGCTGCTGAATCTCCTGCTGTTAAACAAGCCATAGATGATTATATGAATGGAGTTGTAGAAGCAGAGGTTCAAATTGAGTTTGATATGTTAGATAAAAGATTTTCTCAAGCTGGTTTTACTGTAAGTTAGTTCCATAACATTTATTCTATTGTTGGTTATAATAGAAAAGAAATACAGATATGGCTTTTAATATAACTCAACAACCAACAGGTTCATCACCCGTTCTAACTCAATCACCCGTACCCTTTACATTGTTTGAGGATGGAGCTGTTATTACATCTCAATCATTTCAGTATATATTAGACTTAAAGTTTTGGAGAGGTGCTTGGGATACAAATGAGCCAACTGCATCTCAATATACATTAGAAAAGTTCCCTAACGAAAGTGATAGAGGTATTTTTGATGTTGGAAGAATTCTTAATTCAGAATTCCAACAACCCGTTCAAGAATTGGCATCAAATGTATTAAACTTTAAGGCTGATGCGTATTGGAGATGGTTTAGTGGTTCAGTAGCACAGACAGGTTCACATATTACAACTGATACTTTTTATTCATTAGATGGGTATAACTTATTTGGTGAAACTATAAATCAAAATGAGTCTTTTTATTCTAAACCTTGGTCAATTATGACTGATGGTCCAACAACACAATCTTTTAGTGATGATGATTTATCTTATGGTAATTTATCCGTATATACAAATACAACTGATGTCATAAACGATTATAGTGTAAATAGAATTTTATATACTTCCAATTTAGGTTCAGCAACCTTAAACTTAACCGCATATACATCTTCATATAACCAAATACAAAATATACCAATCGGTATATTAGAAACTGCGTTTCCTCTTTCAACAAGTGGATTAGAATACTTTACAGTTCAAGCTGCGAGTGGTAGTGTAGGAGTTGGAACACCTATTAGATTTGAGTATAAGTGTAAAACTAAATACGATAATATAAGAATTAAGTGGAAGAATAGATATGGGCAGTTTGATTACTTTAACTTTGATTTAGTATCTCGTAAAGATTTCTCAACTGAAACTAAACAATACCAACCACAATTAGGTAGTTGGGGTGGAACTTCATTATCTTATCAATCATACGATACTGCAATACAGAATTATGCAACTGATGTTAAACAAACTATTACAGTAAATTCAGATTATATAAGTGAAACTTATAATGATATATTTAAACAACTATTAGTTAGTGATGAGATATACATTATGGAGTATTATACAAATGCATTTGGAACACGAACATTAGTAACAACACCAATTACAATACAGACATCATCAGTTCAGTTTAAGACACAGAAAGTAGAAAAGCTGATACAATACCAATTCCAATTCCAATACGGACAAGGATATAAATTACAATTTTAAGATATGAGTTTAAGAACTGCTAAGGCATTTACATTTAGATTAGTTTGTAATGGAGTTCAGTTGGATACATTCCAAGATGAAGAAATTACAGTTAGTGATAATGTCACAGGCTTATTTGATGTTGGTGAATTGCCAAGTGATTTTACAAGACAGATTATGTTGCCAGGTACAAAGAAGAACAATGCATTCTTTGAACACGTATATGACATCTCTGTCACCAATCCTTATCTGTGGAAAACAAATGTAAAGGTAGAGGCATACTTTGATTTTGATGGTATTTATGTATCACAAGGGTATTTGCAGTTAAACTCTGTCAATATGTTGAACAACAATAGAGTAGATAGTTACGAAGTAACTGTCTTTGGTTTATTATCTTCATTTGCAAGAGATATAAATAAAACGTTTTTAACCGATTTAACGAGTCTTAGCATCTATAACCATACAAGTAGTATCTACAACATAGAACAATCGTGGAGTGGTTCCAATGGTGGTTTATTTGATGGAGATATAGTTTATCCTTTGGTAGATTATGGACAAGCAATTGCATATCAATCAGGAGTAATAGGAACTGGCTTTGGTATAGATACAGATAATGGTGCATTATCTGTTCAAGATTTCAAACCAGCAATTAGAGTAAAGAAAGTATTTGATGCAATCTTTGAACAATTTGGATATAACTACGAAGGTGAGTTTTTATCATCATCATTCTTTGATAATGAATATATGGTATGTGATAATGGATTTAAAACTCCATTTTATCCTGGCTTTGGTGTTAATGGTTTAGATACATTTAACCAAGTTCAGTTAGCACCCATTAGTGGTTCTTCAACTGTTATTATGGCACCTTCCACTTGGATTACTTTACCTTATCAAAGTATAGAGTTTGACCCATATAATATAATGAGTAGTGGTTCATTAGGGCCGTTGTATTCATTACAAAGACAATCTCCGTTAGAATGCACCTTGAAGTTAAACTTTCAAGTAACTGGTTCAGTCGGAATTCCACAATTTACTTTTAGAACATATACTACTGCAAGTACTTTTACCGAAGTAGATTTACCACAAATCAATTCTTATTTAAGACAACAGAATTCAGTAAATGGACAGACAGGAGCTCAGGTATATACTTTAACTGAAAAGTTTAAGACAAGCAAACAGAATATAAACGATTTATATTTTAGTATTGGTTATACCACGCTTGATGGTACTGATTTTTTAGTAATTCTAAATCCAAATGGTAATACAGAAGGTAGATTTACAGTTGATAAATTAACTGAAGCAGCTGATTATAGAATTATGGATATACCTGCCAATATGCCTTTTGGTGAGAATGGTATTAAGTGTGTTGATTTTATAAAAGGAATACAGAAAAAGTATAATTTAGTTATATACCCTTCTAAAACAAAACCAAGAACCTTTATAGTAGAAACATTTAACGAATGGTATAAGACAGGTGAGATTTTAGATTTTAATAAATACATTAACCTTACAAGTAAAATTTCAGTAACACCTGCTAATAACTTGGCAGTAAATCAACTGAACTTCCAAGATAAGTTAGATAATGATTTTATCTCTCAACAATTTAAGAAGAAAGAAAACAGAGATTATGGGAAGCAGTTTTACAACGATACAACCAATTTCTTTTCACAAGGTAAGTTTGAAGTAGAAACTACTTTTAGTTCATCTCCTTTAAGATATATAACTGGAACAGGTATCACAGGTTCAGACCAAGGAACTACTTGTAGTGAGTGGGGAATGTTCTGTCCTTCAGGTGTTTCTTCTGATGGTTGTATTTATTCTTATATAGATTGTGGTGGAGGTTTAGAATCAGGTGTTATGCCTAATGATAGTGACCAGATAAT